>JACCDX010322914.1_pt1 | contig 93520 bp, 89 predicted proteins | sample 7449681 | NCBI WGS metagenome assembly JACCDX01 (sample SAMN15323450, study PRJNA562643) | freshwater metagenome | isolation source: river surface water | place: USA:Blue River Watershed | collected 2017-08-18 | reverse complement strand
TATCTCTTTCGAGCATGTCGTGTCCTCTCTTGTTAAAATTCGTTGTGGTAGACAAATTCTAACGAAAGAAACGCTTCATGCTCATCTTTTTTGACTCATTGCCTTATGCAGTGGAGTGGGAAGAACCCTTTAACAAATAATTTCAGCCAAGATAACGAATGATCGCCGCAGCCGTTTCTTCCGGTGCGCTGACGTGCGGGCAGTGCCCTGTCGCTTCCAGCTTCACAAAAGTAGATTTTTTCAGATGTTCATAGACGTACTGGCCGACTTCTTCTGGCGCAACGATGTCTTGAGAGCATTGAAGGATCAGTGAGGGAGTCTGGCAACCGGCGATGTCTTTGCGGTTGTCGGAGAGGAAAACTGTTTTGGAAAAGTGCTTGGCAATTTCCGGATTGGTGCTGCAAAAGCTGTTGGTCAGTTCGACTCCAAGTTCGGGCCTTTCCGGATTTCCCATGATCGCGGGCCCCATGGCTCGGGCCCAGCCCAGAAAGTCCTGATTGGCATTTTCCAGCATTTGCTCAAGGGCCGAACGCTCGAAGCCGCCTTTGTAATTTCCATCATTGAAGTAGCAGGGTGAGGGGCCGATCAGCACAAGATTCTTAAAACATTGCGGATTTTTTTGGGCAGCGAGAATCCCAATCATCGCGCTGACCGAATGGCCGACAAAAATCGCCTGAGTCAGATTCATTTCATTGCAAAGTTCCAGGATGTCATCGGCATAGCCAGAAAGCTGGCTGTACTTTTTAAGATCGTAAAGAGAAGTATCCGATTGTCCGGCTCCAATCAGATCGATCAGGACAAGGCGGAACGTTTTTTCCAGAAGAGGAGTCAAAAAGCGCCACATTTTTTGATCGCAGCCATATCCGTGCACGAGGATCATGGTCGTATCGCCTTTGCCTTTGATTTTCACGTTCATTTTTTGAGTCGCGTTCATAAGATCCTTTGCATTAGGAGCCTTGTTTTTTGATGTCGTACAAAAAACCGAGGGAAAGGTGTGATTTTAAATTCAAAAATATTTTCAACTCTTCATCGGCACAGAGCACGTGCGGGACTTTTTCTTTTTCGATCTGTTTGTTTTTAATGGCCGGCCCTCCCACCAAAAAAAGGGGAGGCGGCTGAAGCTTGCTTTTGAGGTTGTTGGTGATCGAGTGAATCGTTTCACTCTCGGACGCATTTTCGCAATGAAAATAAAGAGCTTTTGGGCGAGCATTCAGGCAGGTTTCGAGAAATTGTCCTTCATCGGAAAAATCAAGCGCACGGGCTGAGAAGCCTTCACACCAAAACCACAATTCAAGCTTTTGAGAAGAAAATTTTCCCTTCGAGAGATTTGTCACAAAAATGTCTGTTGCCTGGTCAGTTGAGTTTGACTGAAGGGCTTTGCGTTTGCTTTCGATCATTTGTTCGACGAGATCATTGATACTGAAGGAAGGCTTCGGGACTTTGCTATTATTAAAAATGGGTTCGACTATTCCAAGAATGAAATCGATCGGGCGCACACCGAGTTTGTAGCAGTCCTGCGCGATCTGTAAAGTTTCCTCAAGACTTCCATTGATTCCGTGCTGCATGAAATGATTATACAATTCTGCAAGATTGCGGCCTTTTTGCACGAGATCCCGTTTTTTATTCACGTTGCTCGAAAAACATTTTTCGCAAATTCCATGCGAAAAAATTGGTTCGTCCAGAGGAGGGATTTCTCCCAGAAATTTTTGGCAATAAGAGCACCATCGGATCATGACTCAGTTTAGGTGGGTCTCTGTCGTTCGTCTTTGGTAAAAGCAGATGCCCAAAATTTATGGACAAAAGTCACGCGCAAGTGATGTGCGTGACGGCCTCTTTCAAATTCGAATTCCGTCTCTGAGCGGGAAAATTCAACTCAATTTTATTGAATTGATGTTCCCATTTTTTGGTTTGGCGAAAACGCCAATAAAGGTCTGGGTGAATCAGGCAACAACACTCTGATATTCAAACGTTCAAGCGAGTGTGGTCGGCCATGACTGACTGTTCCGAACGCAAAAACAAACGACCATCTTTTCAAAGACTTGCTGCGCTGAGTGAAGGAAAAAGAGAAAGTCACTGTTGAAAGGCAAAGCTTGGGTTAGAGTTGGATCAGAAATTCATGAAGCGAAAGGAAGCTTGATATGAAAAAGATCCTGGTTCTGACCAGCCTTGCTATTGCTTTGCTTGCATGCTCGAGCAATCCGCACAAAGCCGAAAAAATCGAAACCAATATGGAAAAGCGCCAGGAGATTTCCGGCGACACCGCCCTTGGAGTCAAAGACGGCAACATGGTGGTTCAGCGCAAAGTTGAAATGGCCGAGGAGCTTCGCAAATTGCAAATTGAAGTCTACTCTTTGGAAGATCGTGTTTACGGGAATCGCAATTACGGCAGCCTGGGACTCTATGGAGTTCTCCGCCAGTGCCGAGCGGATCTCGCCGATAAGAAAAACGGTGGCGATGGCAAATTGGTTTGGACCGAGCCGATCGACCGTGTGACTTCCAAAGAGGAAGATTTCACCATCGGTGTCGATGAGAAAGACAATATCGTCGGCGTCAAAGAGGAATTCCTGAAGGACCGCATCCAGCGTTTCCGCACTTACCGCAACACTCTGGAGAAAAGACAGGACGAATACGAAGACAAAGTGGCCATCTGCAAAGCTGAGCTGAAGTCTCGCAAGTTCGAAGCCGCTAAGAATTCTGCGAACGATTAGTTCTCTTCGGCATGGCCATTGAGCAACAATTCCAAGTCAGCCCCAATGGGTTCGTGAAGATCAGCGAGCCCATTTTCGCTGCAACTGCAAAGAAAGAGTCTGCCCGAGGCTGGTATTGGAAGGGGAGCCGAAAAGAGCTTGGTCCGAATAGCTGAGTGTGCCTGCCACTTCGTCATTGGCCAAATAGCTGACCGAGAGCGCGCCTGTCGCATATCTCTGAGCCGCTCCAGAGGAATTTTGTGAGCCAACCAAATTGACAGCCCCTTCCTCCATCCAAGTGAGGGAGCTGCCGAATCGGAAATTGGTTGTGTTGATCCCAGCGCCCATTCCCAGTGTGTGGCCCCAACCCGGTTTCAAAGTGCCCTGGACTCCGTCGTGATCGAGAGATTTGTCGAAGGACCTGTGAATTTCAAAGTTGGCAAAAGCATCCAGCTTCGACCAAGTCTTGGTGAGAAGAGTTCCCATGCCCAGTGCCCAAAAACCGCGGCCTTGGCTGTCGAGTCCCAACGGATTCTCCGATTCATAGATTGACCGACCTGTGGGAATCGTCAGCTGCAAGAAACCAACCCCTTTGGGGCGCAGAGGATTGTAATCCCAATCCGGCAAGTACTCGTATCCCAGGGACGTGTTGAGATCGCCGAAGCCACTGGCCACCTGCTGCGCTCGATTTCGCTTGGTCAGTGGCAGGGAAAAGCCCGCATGCCAGCGGTCGGACAGCAAGTGCGCGCCTTCGATTTTCAGAGTTTGAATGTCTTCGGCTTCTTCTCTTTTTTTCCAAAGGCCGTTGGTGTGCACATCCGTCGTCACTTCACTTTGTGAAGCGGAAAGCGTCAGCAAAGCTTTCTCATCTCCGGCAATGATCGAGGGCGCAGCAAATCCTCCGCCACAGCAGGCGGCTCCGAAGCCCGGGGAGCTGAACAGCAAAAGACTGAAACTAAAAAGTAATGGAATCAACGGCTTCATCTAAGATCGAATTTCCAGATTTGATTTGAAATTGAAGATCCCAATCGCCAGCCATAATGAAAAACACTTTGGAAGCGCGATAAGTGCCCACCCCGATTTTGCTCACAGTGATAGGCGAGGAGCCGTGTCCCATCGACGGCATCCAAAGCGAAACTTGCGGAATCGAGTTGGACTCGACAAGCAAAGGAAACTGATCCATCGGATCTTGGTTGAAAGTTCTAAAAATAAAAGAGCCTGTTTGAGATTCCGTCGGCAGCACTTCCCATTTCCAGGAAACACAAACCAATGATTTTTGAAAACGCACTTTGCAAGAAGAAGATGCCGAATCTGGTTTCTGGTTAACGGGTTGCGAATGTTTATTTTCGGAATTCACGTACTGAGGATCCGCGCAGCCCAACAAAAACAAAAGCGCAATGAGGCCGCCCGCTTTTTTACCAAACATTTTGCTCTCCTCGCGAAATGGCGCAACCCAAAGATCGACTTGATGCTGTTCTCACAGCATGGCCAGAGTCTAAATCTTCCAAAGCTTCGCGCAGAAATTTCTTTTCCGAGTGATCAAACTTATTGCTGTCGGAAACTCCGCCTTGGTAGGCAATTTCACCCTGCTTGTTGAAAACAAAAACATGAGGTGTTTTGTAAGCTTTCAATTGATCGGCCAATTTGGCATTTGGATCTTGAATCACGGTAAAGGGCAATTGCGCCTTTTGAAAATAATCTTTCGTGAATTCTTCCGCTTCATCGGTGTTCGAGTGAATTCCCACAAACTCAAAGGATTTGTATTTTTCGTGCAAGCTCTTCAATTCAGCAACATGACTATGGGAGCAAGGGCACTTGGCAGAGAGAAAAACCACCACGAGGCCTTTTTGGGAGAGAGAGTCTGTTTTCCAACTTGAAATTTCTTTGGAAAGGACATTTTGTCCCGAAATTTGCATCGGTTGACTGGCGGCCTGTGCTTGGAAAAAGGAAGCAAGAATAAAAATTGTAAGAAAGAGGGATTTCATAACGAAATTCTTAGCAACATTTCATCTTGATGAATAGCTCGGCATTTGCCGCAGGCAGGCGAGGGCTGGCTATTCCGGGCCAGTGAGGGTAAAAAAATTCTTCATTTAGTTCACTTTTAAAGGAGACACCTTTTATGAAAATGATTTTCGCTCTTTGCACGGCACTTTTGACTTTGAATACTTCTGTAGCTCAAGCCGAGCTGCACACTCCAAATTACTGTTCAGGCGCCTCCACTCAAATTTGCGCCCACTTGGGATATCGGGCTCCGTTCACCACATCGGAAGAAGGTGTTTTTGTGGTGCACATTTTGGATCAAACAGAAGTGTCGAATTTGCAAGTTTCTGTCTGGATGGACATGGGTGGAGGACAAGGCCATGGTTCAGCACCAGTCGAAGTTCAAGCGCTCGGAGACAATCATTTTCAAGTGCAGAATGCTTGGTTCGTGATGGAAGGCAAGTGGCTGGTTCGAATCACTTTTGATTCCAACAATCAATCACATGAAATCTCCATCCCAGTCCTGGTGAAGGAGTAATCTCATGATTTCAAAATTCAATCTCATTCTTTGCATATTTTTGAGTGTCGTCACGGCTCAAGCTTCCCTTGAAGAGACTCGCAAAGAAATTTATGAGTCGCAGTCTGCTTGCGATGAAGCTGTGTTCACCGACTCCAATTACTTGGCCTTGAGCTTTCCCAACAATGTGGTTCGAGTCTATTCTTTGCTTGATAAATCCTTGGTGCTCGAAGTCCCCAGCGGTTACCGCGTTCGCGATTTGAAAATTCAAAATGACACTCTTTATATTCTCACCGGCAATCGTTTGATGGCTTGGCAAATGAAAGAGAAGAAGCCCCTGTTCGGCTATGTGACTCATCCCAATGTGCGTCCCAATTCTCACTGGGTGGACAAAGCCTCTGGTTTTATTTTGAATAAGAACCAAGCGGTTGTTTCGCATGGAGCCTATGGAATTTCTGTGATTGATTTGGCAACGGGCAATTATGTGAAGCTTCTGCCTATGCCAACGGTTTCAGCTGCCAAGGACATTGATTTCGTCAATTCGAACACTGCGGTCTTGGCCATTGATAACAATGACGAAGCTCAGTTCCGGGGCATGTATTTGTTTGATTTGAATTCTTTGGAAATCACCAAGCAAATCAAAATCGACAATGCCATGCCTTCGGCCGTTCGAGTTTTGGCGAACAATCGTCTGATGATGGTCTATTTCAATGCAGTTTGGAAATTCGATCTCAATCAAGCTCTCTCTCAAAACAGCCCACAGCCCAATCGCCGAGCTTGGAGGTTCCCGGGTCTCTTCGTTGTCGATATGATTGGCAAAGTGGCTTTCGACCAAAAAAATCTTTATGCTTGTTTCAAGACCATGGACGAGAAGACGGGCGAAAGAGACATTGTGCCCTTGGCGATCGATCTGAAGTCTGTGAAGTTAGATTAAAAGGGGCGTGACAGTCAGCGAAGAGAACAAAGTCACTTCGCAAACCCACCCTATGCTTTTGATTGGATTCATTTTTTAAACGACGATCGATTCATGATTATCGTGATTTCGCCAAGACAATCCTGATCCAGATCAGGTTTGTCTGCGCCCGCTCCGGGGCAGGTCATACCTCCTGATTTATTCAATTCAGTTTCCTTTTAAGCGGCCGATAAGCCAGGAGATTTGAAAATCAAGGAGCGGGTTATGTCTTTTTTTAAGAGCTTCGCAGGAAAACTGAGTTTGTTGGCTGGGGTGTCTATTCTCGGGCTCATTGTATCTTCGTTGGTCGCTTACCGAGTGGTGAGCACTTTGGATGAAACCATTGGAATTCTGTCCAACAAAAGAGTTCCGATCACGCGCATGATCGGTGATGTTCGAATTCATATGAATGCCATTTCGCGAATGACCTGGCAAGCCGTGGCGACCACAGATCTGACAGTACAAAAAGAAGTCCGAAAAAAAATTGAGAATCGACTGAATGAACTTCATAAAACCATAGGTGAGCTTGATCAGATTGGTCTGGTTCCTAAAAACAAGGCCAATCTCGAGATGCTGAAAAAAGCTTGGGAACCTCTGGAGAAAAAATATCAGCAGATTCTCGCTCAAGCAGGCAAGGGCGAGAGCGCCGAAGCCCTTCAAGAAATGATGAGCACTAGCCAAACAATGGATGAGCTGGCAGCCATTCTCGTCTCCATGGGCGAGGTGATGTTGGAAGCCAATTTGAAAGTCCGAAAGGAATCGACCGAAACGGCCGATCAAGCTAAATTCACATTGCTGATTTTGGCAGCCGGATTTATTTTATTTTCGGCGATTTTTGCGGCCTTCCTCATCTTCAATTTGACTCGAATTTTTCGCGCGATCACCAGCAAGCTGGGGGATTCAGGTGGGCATGTTTCTTCGGCTTCTGATGAACTGGCTAAGGCCAGCACCACTCTTTCCAGTGCGTCCGCACAAGCAGCCGCTTCTTTGGAGGAAACAGTGGCTTCTCTCGAGGAAATCAACAGTCAAGTTCTCAAAAGCAGTGAGCTGGCCACCGAAGCCGGCAGTCTCAGTGGAAAAACTTTGCGAGCGGCCCAGAAGGGGGATCATCAGATTCAAGACCTTTTAAAGTCGATGAGTGAAATTGAAAACAGCTCTGGCAAAATTCAGGAAATCATCAACATGATCGACGACATCGCTTTTCAAACCAACTTGCTCTCTCTCAATGCCGCTGTGGAAGCGGCTCGAGCGGGGGAGCATGGGAAAGGATTTGCCGTTGTGGCCGAAGCTGTGCGTGCTCTTTCGCAACGAAGTGCCACTTCTGCCAAAGAGATTTCCACTTTGATTCAAGAGAGCGTCGACAAAACAACCCAAGGTGTTCGTTTGGCTCGGCAAAGTTCGGAAGCCGTCAGTGAGATTATCCGCTTCGTCGAACATTTGGCCCAACTCAATAAAGAAGTGGCTGCAGCTTCGGAAGAGCAAGCACTTGGGATCAAGCAGATTTCACAAGCAACGAATCAATTGGATTCGGCTACTCAATCCAATGCTTCCACTTCGGAAGAAGCGGCTGCGACTGCAGAAGAGCTGAGCGCTCAAAGTCGCGAGCTCTACACTTTGGTCCAACAACTCAGTCAAATCATCGAAGGACGAGACAAGCGAGCCGCCGCTTAGACGATTTCACGACATGTGCCTGCTTTGCGGGCACTATGATCTAGCTCATATGAACCCCTGATTCTCCTTTGCTACTTTGTCGATATTCAAGTTGAGGAGAATTCGATTTATGTTATCCAAATCATCTGCGCGTCGTTTTTTTCTGTTAGGGACCGTCGCCTGCTCCGTGGCATTCTTGCTGCTGACCCTGGACACCCTTCGACAGATTCCAAAGCAAACCCATCAGCAAAATTTAACTCCATCGGCGATCCGGGGAAAGCATCTTTGGGATTCAAAGAATTGCATGGGCTGCCACACTCTCATGGGGGAAGGGGCTTACTATGCTCCCGAGTTGACCAAAGTTTTTGAGAGACGGGGAGAGGCCTTTATCAAGTCGATTTTGAAAGACCCTGAAGCCATGTACCCAGGTCAGAGAAAAATGGTGAATTACAAGCTGACCGACGAAGAGATCACCGACCTTGTCGCTTTTCTCAAGTGGATCGGTGAAATGGATCTCAACGGCTTCCCGGCCAAGCCAGATCTCGCAGCTGTGGCCTCGGGGGCCGTGGCGCTTGCGCCGAGCGGACATGTGGCTCCGCAAGTGTTTGGGCAGATGTGCACGGCATGCCACGCGGTGGGAGGCAAAGGCGGAGTGGTCGGACCAGCTCTCGATGATATCGGTCTTAAGAGAGATGCGGCCTATCTGATTAGTTGGCTGAAAGACCCCATGGCCGTCAAAGCTGACAGCCGCATGCCCAAACTCCCCATCAGTGAGGAGCAAATTCAAGAATTGGTTCAATACTTATCAGGTTTGAAAGCTGAGGTCCGTAAATGAAATACTCATCTCAAAAAGTTGCTTACTGGTTTTTCGCCACTTGCATGTTGCTCTTTGGTCTGCAGCTGGTCTACGGCTTCATCATGAGCTTTGCCCATATGGGAATGGATGGTTTGCATGCGATCATTCCGTTCAACGTGGCTCGCGCTGTGCACACGAATCTGTTAGTCATGTGGTTGCTGGCAGGATTTATGGGCTCAGCCTATTTTATTATTCCTGATGAGTGCGGGCGAGAGCTGATGTGGCCCAAGATGGCCTATGTGCAATTGATCAGTTTTGCTCTGGTCGGAGTCACAGCCATCATCGGCTACCACTTTTTCTGGTGGGAGGGTCGCAAGTTCCTGGAGATTCCTCGGCCACTAGATTATCTTGTTGTCGTCAACGTTCTGCTCTTCATAGCCAATATCGGAATGACCATCTGGAAAGCTCAGAAGCACACGACCACTGCTTTGGTTTTGTTCTTCGGTCTTCTGACAGCGGCACTCTTGTACTTGCCTGGCATGATCGATACGGACAGCCAAACTTTGGATTCTTACTGGCGCTGGTGGGTCGTTCACTTGTGGGTTGAAGGAGTTTGGGAACTGATCATGGGTGCGATCTTGAGTTTCCTCTTGATCAAACTCACTGGTGTCGACCGCGAAGTGATTGAAAAATGGTTGTATGTGATTGTTGGCTTCACTTTCCTTTCTGGAATTCTGGGAACAGGACACCACTATTACTTTATCGGAACACCTCGCTATTGGCTGATGATCGGGGGGCTGTTCAGTGCACTGGAACCTTTGGCTTTCTTGGGAATGGCAATTTATGCGATTGCCATGGCAAAAAAAGGGGGACGTTCTCATCCCAACCAAACCGCTCTTTCATGGACCATTGGTTGTTCTGTGATGTCTTTTGTTGGGGCCGGATTCTTGGGATTTGCTCACACTTTGCCGCAAGTGAATATTTATACTCACGGAACTTTGGTCACTGCCATGCACGGTCACATGGCGTTCTGGGGGGCCTATGCAATGTTGGTGTTGGCGATCATCACGTATGCCATGCCTTTGTTAACCGGACGCAATTTGTTCTCGGCCAAATCAGCGATTTTTGCCTTCTGGACTTCGAATATTGGAATGACTGCAATGACCATTGCCTTCGGGATCGCCGGAGTGGCGCAAGTTTATCTTGAGCGCCGTATGGGAATGGATTTCCTGACTGTGCAAAAAGAAGTCGAAGTTCACTTCTTGGGGCTAGCGCTGGCTGCTGTGCTCTTCACTTTGGGAGTGGGGGCCTTTATCTACAACTTTATCGGCTACGGTCTTCCCAGCCGGGAAGCTCTGAAGCCCGAAGCGAAAAGTGTCGCATGAAAACTCCATTTTATCAGGTGATCGCAGACGAAGAAGAGATTTTCATGGCGGCCTACCGCGAGCAACTCCCCTTGATGCTCAAAGGTCCGACAGGCTGTGGTAAGTCTCGATTTGTCGAGGCTATGGCTCACAAGCTGGAGCGTCCTCTGATTCAAGTCTCCTGCCACGATGAGACTTCTGCGGCCGATCTTGTTGGCCGCTTTCTTCTCAAGGGTGGCGAAACAGTTTGGCAAGATGGCCCAGTTTCGCGAGCTGTGCGCTCGGGGGCGATTTTGTATCTCGATGAAATCGCCGAAGCCCGTGAGGACGTGATTGTGATTCTGCACGCGCTTTCAGATCACCGGAGGGAAATTTATTTGGATCGAACTGGGGAGACCCTGAAAGCGCCGCCAGAGTTCATGATGGTGATTAGTTTCAATCCTGGTTATCAGAAAAGTCTGAAAGAGCTCAAGCCCTCGACTCGGCAAAGATTTGTCGGCTTGGACTTTGAAACTCCAGTGGAATCAGTGGAAACCCGAATCGTCTCGCAAGAGTCTGGGGTTGAGGAAAAAGAAGCGTTGAAGCTTGTTCGTTTTGCGAACAAAGTCCGAAAGCTACAGGATTTGGGCCTGACCGAGACAGTCTCGACTCGGCTGTTGGTCGACGCTGCCAAGCTGATAAAAGGGGGCGTGGGGCCTCGCAAAGCTTGCCGGGTTGGAATCGTTTCGCCGCTGACAGACGATACGGAAATTCAAAATACTTTGTCTGAATACGTGGCCCTGGCGTTTTGATATGGGATGGACGGAAGACCTTTTTCAGAAAGCTGAGAGCTGGCTCTCCCGTGTCGATGGACAGCGAAAAGGAATTCTGCCTTCCACTCACGCTGTTCGGTTCGAAGATCTGAAGGTATTTTTAAATTACTGGGTGATTCTGTTGTCAGGCCGGTCCTGGACCTTGCAGGAAGCGGAGTCTTGGCCGGCTGTCGACAGTGAGCGACTTTTTTTTCCACCTATTCTGGAAATTTTTGAAGATTCCGGTTTGAATCGAAAAGCTTATTTGTGGATTGCCTGCCATTTGGCTGGATGCACCGAAGATAACTTTTCAGAACTTCGAAAATGGCGCCATCAATTTCAAACCGGTAATCGGAAAAATGGTTTCACGGATTTTCCAGTTGCCACCCTCACTTTGCATCAAATGGAAAATGTTCGAATCCTGCGAGAGTCGGTGCCTTGGAGTGCCAACTGCTTTCGCAGTCTGATGAATTTGTGGATTGTTCGTGAGTTGCCTCAGCAACTTGTTTCGCGTTCCGAAGAAGGAAAGCCTGCGCAAAAATCTTCCTCTGCCATGAACTCGCGAAAGAAAAAAGCTCGCGAACAGATTCAAGTGATCGAGGATCTGGGAAGCGAAAACAATGAAAATCCCTTGGTTCACAGTTTCGAAAAATTGCACACCACTGATGACTATCAGGGAGGTCAAAAACGACAAGACGGAGAAGATGAGTTGGCTGAGCAAGCCGATTCGCTCGATGAATTGGATTTGCGGCAAGTGATCCGCTCCCGCTACGAAACGAAAGCAACATTAAAAGGGGATTATGTCATGGACTTGGATGTGGCGGAGAGCCACAATTGCGAGTCCGATTCTCAGGCTCGGGTTTTTCAATATGATGAGTGGAATGAATCCCAAGGAAGTTACCACGATAAATGGTGCACTCTCGAAGAGCGCCGTGTGCTGGATCAGGCGAGCGAAGAAAGTCAAAAGTTTCTGAGTCAGTGCCGACGAAATCACAAAGCGCGAATTGATCAGCTCACCCGCTGTTTTTACAATCTGTTCAAGAGTCCCCGTTGGAAATCCAGACAGCCCGAAGGAACAGAACTGGATTTGGATGCTCTCGTTTCGTTTATGGGAACTCCGCCGGAGCAGCGTTCTGAAAAAATGAATGTCTATTTGAGTCGACAGAATCACATCAACGAACTCAATATCACATTGCTCTTTGACCGCTCTCTGTCATCTGATTCTTGGGTTGGCAATCGGCGAGTGCTGGATATCATCCGTGAGTCCCTCGTCGTCACTGGTGAAGCATTGAAAAAATTCCCTTTGCCTGTGAAGCTCGCGGCTTTCTCAAGTCAGACTCGCAATCGAATTCATTTTGATGTTCTCAAGGATTTTCAAGAAGATTGGTCCCACGGCCTTGAACGCATGATGAGTGTTGAGCCCTCTGGCTACACTCGCATTGGAGCAGCCCTGCGACATGCATCGGCTGATTTGCAAAAGCGCAAAGCCAAACACAAATGGATTATTTTACTCAGCGACTCAAAGCCGACAGATTTTGATAAATATGAAGGTCGCTACGGTATTCGCGATGTTCGTAAGGCCATCCAAGAAGCGCGAGCGTCTCAAATCGGCGTCATTTGCCTTTCCATCGACAAAGACAATCGGGCTGAACTGGCTGAAATGTTTGGTCCCCGGGGCTATGAAATGCTATCCCGAGTGGATGAGCTTCCAGAGCGCCTGGGAATGCTTCTGAGAAGCCTTGTGCAAAGAGCCCGATAAAAAATCACACCATATGAGCGCCATCATAACGGCTGGGCTTCCAAAGAGCCGAGAATAGAGTCAAAGGAGTGATTTATGAGAACTTTCAAAGACATGACGATTTCTTGTTTTCTGGGCTTGGGAATTGCCAGCGCTGCCGGCGTCGGAATTTTCGGAGCAACTCTTGGCATGTGTGCAATTTGTTTGTTAGGAGCGGGATAGATTCTCAATGGTCGATGGGCCGAGCGCATATTGAGCTGCCACCCAAAGGCAGCTCTCTTCTTTTTGGAGATTCGAATGCACGATATCCCGTAAAGTCTGCAGCGCTTCGCCAATCCAAGGCGAAGTGGTTGTGGGATTCTCTTGCAAGCTCAAGAGGATTTCGCTGCAAAGGGTTTCTGAAGCCATGTGCTCCTCGAGAGGTACAGTCAAAAGGGACCCGGTGGAAAAATAGTCTTCAATTTCTGCCGCTGGCAAAATTTTGATTGTTTGTCCGCGATGTTGAGCGATCAGATTCTCAATTCTCGCCAAGGGTCTGTTGGTCATAAAAAATTCGAAAAAATAAGAACAAAAAGGGCCGCCCTGATTCATTTGCGGCAATCCTTTAAGGAGACTAAACAAGCGCTCTGTTTCGGCTTTGTGGTGATCGGCCAGAAGTGAGTGCAAGGTTTTCACTTCCAGAAGGGTTTTCTCGTTGAGTCCTTGGTCCCAATAAGCCAGAGATCTTTCCAGGCTGGCGCGAATGTCCTCGTGGTGATTTTTTAAAGATGGAACATAATCCTTCATGCCGATTGCTCTCCTGAGAGATGAGATTTTCGAATCACCGAAGTGCCATCTTCTTTTTTCTCCAGCCAACCCTTTTTATCCCAACTGCTAAAGATTCGAATCACGGATTCGACACAAGAGCCGGTGAGATCGGCAAGATCTGTTTTGAGAATTCGAATGGGGACGACCTGATCTTCTGGAGCAGACATCCGCAGTAAAATCTCGCGAATTTTTTCCTCGAGAGGGTACTTGTGCAATTCCCGAGTTTGGTGCAGGGCCTGCATCCGTTCGAGATTGGCGTTTTGTGTTCGTCGCATGATTTCCGGAGAGGAAATCCAAGACTTCAGATAAGTCGACTGCGGAATTTTGAGAATTTGACCGGGTCCGATGGATTGGCAACTGATCGGGTAAACGCTCTGCTGTTGAGCCATCAAGAGGCCGCCGACCATTCCGCCTGTACCGACAAAATCCATGATCACTCGTTGCCCCTTGGGGTTCGTTCGGTACAGACGGAAGAGGCCTTCGACGACAAATATAAAGGAATCAGCCGGTTCATCCTGCTTGAAAACGAGATCGCGGTTTTTCGTGGTTTTCAAAGCGGAACCATCCAAGAGAACTCGGATGACTTCCGGTGGCAAGCCTTGAAAGAAAGGCAATTTCTGCCAGGGGGAAGCGAAGAGAAGGAATGCGTTTTGTTGGCTTCTTTTTTCCATGACTTGATTATCGGTGGGGCGTTTTTCGAGTGTTATGACCCAGGTCATAACCAGTTTTTCCCAATTTGAGATCCAATGCCTGAGAAAGGGAGGGGAGTGAATGAACTCAGTGATTGATTTTGCAAATATAGAAGAAAAATTTAGGCATGCGATATTTTTTTCGATGTTCGAGGGGCTTCAGGAAGGCAAGTCCTTTGAATTTCTGAATGATCAGGATCCGGTTCCACTATTGGAGCAGCTCAGTGTGATGGAGATACCCAATTTGGAATGGAAATATTCCGAACAGGGCCCCCTTCTCTGGAGAGTCCGCATCACCAAAATGACAACGAGCAAGAAAAAAGCAGGTTGTTGTGGGATTTGTGGCGGCCACGATTAAGTAAATAAGAAGAAATCGCGTCAATCCGGGGACTATCACCTCGAGTCAATACCAATTTTTTGAAAGACGAGGACAAATTGTCCCGCCGATTTCAAGAATTGGAAATCTTGCAATCTTTTTGCTACTCTTTGCTTGATCAAGATTGAGATCGGAAAGAGTTGAGATGCCCCAGTTGACGACTGCTCAGATTGAAACATTTCTTCCTGAAATCCAGGGGTTTCAGGTTTTCGAAGGCCTTGGAAGAGACCAAGTTCTCGACCTTTTGCGTGAAGGGAAAATGAAGGCCAGCAAACACCGTGAATGTTTGTATCGATTGGGGGATGAAGCTCGCAGTTTCGGTTTGGTTTTACGGGGCGCTTACAAGCTCGTGCGCTGCTCTCCCAAGGGCGACGATGTGATCATGTACTTTTCCAGTCCTGGCGATGTGATTGCGGCCTTGATTATGGCCCAACCCATGGCCACCTATCCCGTCTCTGTGATTTCGATGGGACCTTCTCTGATTTTAGATATTCCTAAAAAAACTTATCAAGAAGTCTGGACCCGCAATCCTCAGGTCGTCATGCGAGTGCAGAACTTGCTTTTTGGACGAATGTCTTTGTTGCAAGATCACAAGCTGCTAGCGAAAAGTCCATTGAATCAGAAAGTGGCTGTTCTGTTGCTGCAATTGATGGAGCGCTACTCGCAAGATAGCGAACAGATTCTGCCAATCCCGCTGACTCGAAGAGAGATTGCCGATTCTTTGGGCTCGACCGTCGAGAGCGTTATTCGCATCATGAGCGAATGGTCTCAGCAAGGAATTATTTCAACTTCGGAACAACACATCGAAATTTTAAGTCCCGAGAAAATTGTTTCCTATTTTAAGGAGACATGATCAGGATCATATGTCTTCAACTCGCAAACACCGTAGATTCAATCACAAAGGAGTATTTATGTTTTCGCGAAAGAGCCTCATAAGTGCTATGGCCGTTGTCCTTTTTGGACTGTCTGCCCAAGCTGATATCAAAGGAGAAGAAGAAGCTATTCTCACTGCACCGCCTGAAGTGCCGCCTCCGATCACACGCAGCCACAACACGAAAGTTATCGTGAAGATGGAAGTGGTTGAAAAGAAGATGCAAATTGCAGAAGGAGTTGAGTACACGTTCTGGACTTTCGGAGGCTCCGTGCCTGGCAAGTTCATCCGCATCAAGGAAGGCGACATGGTCGAATTCCATCTGCGGAATCATCCTTCGAGCAAAATGCCTCACAATATCGACTTGCATGCGGTCACTGGTCCGGGCGGAGGAGCTGCGGCTTCTTTGACAGCTCCAGGTCATGAGTCCGTCTTTTCTTTTAAAGCCATCAATGCAGGTTTGTATATTTACCACTGCGCCACTGCTCCCGTTGGAATGCACGTTGCCAATGGAATGTACGGCCTGATTTTGGTTGAACCAAAAGGCGGTCTCCCCAAGGTCGATCGTGAGTACTATGTGGTTCAAGGTGATTTCTACACCAAAGGAAAAAACGGCCAGCAAGGGTATCAGCCATTTGATATGCAAAAAGGGATCGATGAAAATCCCACATATGTGGTCTTCAATGGTGCCACCAATTCAATGACTGGCGACAAAGCATTGAAAGCCAAAGTCGGCGAGACTGTTCGTCTTTTTGTCGGCAATGGTGGACCAAATCTGATCTCTTCTTTCCACGTGATTGGGGAAATCTTTGACAAAGTGTATGTCGAAGGTGGAACAAAATTAGTGAATGAAAACGTTCAGACCACAGTTGTTCCTGCGGGTGGATCGGCTATTGTTGAATACAAACTGCAGACATCAGGCAACTTGGTTCTCGTCGATCACTCACTGTTCCGAGCTTTCAACAAAGGAGCTTTGGGATTGATGAAAGTGGAAGGTCCTGAAGACAAAGTTGTTTATTCAGGTAAAACCATGGACAATGTCTATTTGCCTGAAGGAAGCACTGTTCAGACAATCAACGAGAAAACAGAAGTGACAACTGCCACTTCGATTGCAGACCAAATCAAAATGGGAAAAGTCACTTATCAGACAAACTGTGCGGCTTGCCATGGACCAGATGGCAAGGGGATTCCCAATGCTTTCCCACCGCTGGCTAAATCTGATTTCTTGAATGCGGACAAAACTCGCGCCATCAGTGTGGTGAAGAATGGTCTCAGTGGTCCAGTCACAGTGAATGGTGAAAAGTACAATAGCATCATGCCGGCACTGGGGCTTAATGACAGCGATATTGCCAATGTTTTGACTTATGTTTACAGCACTTGGGGTAACAGCAAGAAAACCGTTTCAGCTGCGGAAGTAAAAGCCGTCAAACCAGCGAAAGCTGCGGAGGGCGGTCATTGATGTGGTTCCGGGTATGGATCTTGTGGATGTTGATCTGTGCTCAGCCGGTTTTGGCTGCAAAGCCCGGTTTTGTGGATGTGCCAGGGGGGAAGTTGATTCCCTTCTGGCTCAAGCCCCAAAAAAAAGGACAAGTGGTCTATCAAATCCGCAAGTTCCAATCCCAAATTCATCAGGTGACTCTTGCGGATTATCTTGAGTTTTTAAAGAAAAATGAAAAGTGGAGAAAATCGCAAGTGTCTCCGCTTTTCGCTGATTCCAGCTATCTCGATCAATTTAAATCTGATTTGGAAATCAAGCCCGGACACTCTCTCAATTCGCCGGTGACTTCGGTTTCCTGGTTCGCGGCACAAGCTTATTGTGAAGCTCTCGGAGCGCGATTGCCGACCACTCAAGAGTGGGAATACATGGCAGCCGCCAGTGAGAAAAAAAAGGACGCTAATAAAGACCCTGCATTTCTGGAGCGAATTCTGACCTGGTATGGTCAAACAAAGACGGAGTTCCTTCCAGAGGTCGGAAGTATTTACCGCAATATTTATGGAATTCACGATGCTCATGGCCTTGTCTGGGAGTGGGTTTCTGATTTCAATTCCAACACCAGCACGGGTGAAAGTCGTGAGGACTCGTCTTTTGATCGCAATATGTTCTGTGGAGCGGGCAGTATCAATGCCGGTGACAAAGAAAACTATGCCGCTTTTATGCGTTTCGGTTTCCGTGGAAGCCTCAAGGGCAATTCCAATATTTGGAATCTCGGTTTTCGCTGCGTGAAAGGAAAATGATTATGACAACGAAATCAATCGGGCAAAAGGCCCTCATTCTTTCAATTTTCGGTTTTTTGGGATTTTTATCTCCAACCCTCGTTGAGGCTGCGGACATTCCCCGGGACTCACTATTTCAAGAGGAAAGTCAGTGGAAAACTCAAGAGGGCAAAAGCGTTTCCTTGAAATCCTTCATGGGTGAAACTTTGGTGGTCGCGATGACCTATACCGGCTGTCAATACGCTTGTCCCATGACCGTGGCCAAATTGGAGAGCATTGAAAAAGAATTTAAACAAAAAGGGCTGAAAAATTATCGATTCCTTGTGGCTTCTTTTGATCCCGAAAAAGACACTCCCGAGGCGCTCAAAGCCTATATGAAAAAGAAAAAAATTAGTTTTGAAAAGTGGACCTTTCTTTCCGCTCCTTCCGATGTGGAAGTTCGTAAGCTCGCAGTTCTCTTGAATGTCAGTTATCAAAAACTTGATGGTGGGGATTTTTCTCACAGCAACAATATCACTTTGCTCGGGCCAGATGGGCGAGTGGGGGCGACTCTCAAGGGAACGTCTTCGGCGCACGATGAGCTCGTTGAAAAGGCAGCTTCCTATGAAACGGCCCCTTGAACCTTATCAACCTTTTTTTCTTTCGGGTTTATTGATTTCAATATTGGGACTGGGAATTTGGATTGCCTTCCAGGAAAGACTCATTTCATTTTATCCCAATGAGTCGCATGCATTTTTAATGGTCATGGGATTTTTGTTTGCCTACATCAACGGCTTTCTCATGACAGCTGTTCCGAAAATGTCGCAAACAGAGGCCGCGAGTTCATTGGAAATCATGGTGGGCCTGGTGATGCTCTGGGTGCAGGTGCCCTTGGCCTTCTTGGCTTCGCCTTCGCTCAGCTATTCTTGGGCTGTCATTCAAATTCTCTTTTTGGCCTACTTCGTTGGTCGTCGTTTTTTCATGAGACGAGCCAATCCTCCCAAAGCATTTTTCTTTCTTCCATTTGGACTGCTATCAGCCGCCGCGGGAGCCGCGCTTTTGGCCAATTCTGAATTAGCGGGCGATTGGCATGTGTACGGGAAAAATCTTTTGTTTCAGGCTTTTGTTTTGAATTTGATTCTGGGGCTCGGAAGCCGTTTGGTTCCGGCGCTCACTCGAGTGCAGGGGGCTCTGGACGTGAGAAGTTCACAGGCGGAAAGTTCTCTGGTCTATTTGATTCCGGCTGTGCTCCTCAATGTGGCTTTTGCAGCGGAAGTTTTTTTTGACTCGCCAATGGGTTCTCTTTTGAAAATCGCTGTGATGGTGTGGATGGCTGTGAAGCATTTGAAAATTTTCAAACCTTTGCAGGTTCGTGGATTTTTAGGAGTGGGGATCCGGATTTCAATCGGTTTCCTCATTTTGGGCTACTTGCTCGCCTTTTTATTTCCGGACTACGGGCTGCATTTGCAACACCTTTCATTCATCGGTGGTTTTGCACTCCTCACTTTTTTGATCTCCACTCGTGTGGTGTTAGCTCATGGCGGATACAATCTCAATTTGGAGATTCAGAGCTCCAAGCTGCTGTGGTTCTGGATGTTCGCACTGACGATCGGATTGATGCGAGTGGTATTGGGATTTGAAGCTCAATATCGCAGCCTCTTGTTGTGGGTTCTGTTCCTGAGCTGGGTGGCCCTGTGTGCATTGTGGTCTTCGTCATTTGGGCGAAAACTTCTTAAACTTGAAAAACCAGCTTAAGCATCAATTCAGAGACGGTTGTCTGCCTGCAGGCGCTTCATAAAATCTTCCATGTAGTCTGTCTGACTTTCTTTGGTCATCAAGAATGGATTCATCAAAGTCATTCTCACCAGATGGCAAGAGGGCGCGTCCAATGTGAAACCTTTTTTCTGCAAGCTCCGCAATAGCCACTGATTTTTTTTCAGTGGCAATGAAGTTTTCGAAATATAATAAGGTTGATTGCCTCGAGGGAGTTGATCAAAAAGTTGGTCCACCCATTGATTGGATTTGGAAAGCTTTGCACCTGGCCTTTTCAAGGTCCAGCAGAGGATATTCAAGTCAGATCCCTGAGTGAAAAATGCTTCGGGGAGATTCCGAGATAGTTTTCGTTGGAAAGAGGCTCGTGCCTTGAGATGACGGTCTAGAACTTTACCCAATCCCTGAGGATGAAAACCAAGTGTCTGCGAACTGAGCCATGTGGCCGCGGCACCTGTCGCCGGACGAGATCCCTCGACCGATTGGACTCCGGCATCTTGAGCCGAATTGAATTGCACATAGGGAGCATCGATTTTGGTGTAGAAATAATCTTTCGCCTGACGACACAGAAAAGCCCCACAACCAAATGGAACATATCCCAATTTGTGAGGGTCCAAGGTCAAACTGTCGACATGGGCGAGAGCTTTTGTTTGTTTGTCCAGGTAGGAGCCAGGAGTGTGGGGAGCGCAGGCGAAAAATCCACCGTAGGCTGCATCGACATGATGCCAAATTCTTTTTCGCGAGTGCTGGCGGAGCAATTGGCGAACGCCCTCGATATCATCAACAGTGCCTCGTTCCGTGGAGCCATACAAGGTGACAATTCCCAACAAAGGAGAACGATTGGTTTTCAAAATCTTACCGAGCTCTTTCAAGCTCAATCGACCATTTGAATCCAAAGGCACTTCGAGAAGTGATTCTTCAGGGAGACCCAGAATTTTTAAATCCTTTTTCCAAGAATAGTGAGCAGCTGCCGAAGTCAGTAATTTGGCCTCGTGCCATTGATCGCGCGGGAGCTGGGATCGCATGCGAAGCAAAGCTTCTAAGTTGGCGACAGTGCCACCTGAAGTTAAATGACCGACAGATTTCTTCCAGCCGAACATCCGGCAAAGAGCGGTGATGGCTTCCCCTTCAATTCGCAATCCGACTTTTGAGGACTCTTTAGAAATATTGTTGGGATTATGAAGCAGAGCTACAAAGTGACCCAACAGTCCTGGCAGAGAAAGTTCAGAAAACATATGTCCCAAATAGCGCGGAGAAAATTGCGGAATTTCATTTTGAAAATCTGCTGCGAGATTCTCCATGAGAAATTGCAGTTCTTTCTGGTTCTTGAGAAATGGTGGCTGCATCTGGTCTTGATGGGAAATCGCCGTTCCATCGTGAGGAAAAAGTGACTGACGCCATTGACAGTATTGATTGATCAGCTCCAAGAATGAAGCTTGCAGAAAGTGCGAGTTTTCAGCCTGCGGCCCTAAAAAATAGGATTTCAAAGAGATGTCGTCCGACTTGCATTTTTTCATTCCAGCAGAATGGCACATCTGCATCGGTTCTGACCATGATTGAGATCATGTGGGTACAAAATGTCCCAGATCTAAGGCCCCCTTGATCTGGATCAGGGTGTTCTTGAGAAGGACTGACCTCGGCAGCCTATCCCTTGTATTTATCGAACTTTTTTTGACTAGGAATAGAGACCTCTTGAAGCTGGTAGGTATGAAGTACCTCAGTGCGCAAATCACCTTTCAAGAAGTTCCCGATGAGATTTCCCTCTGTTTCTTGATTAGCGGCTGCCCCTTGCGCTGCCCTGGGTGCCATTCGACGGACTCTTGGAACTCGCAAGCTGGAAGGCCTTTGACGCTTTCAGAGCTGAAGAGTTGGGTGGATCGCCACATGCCTTTGATCACCTGTGTCTGTTTTTTAGGGGGAGAGTGGCATGAGGATGAACTCATTGAACTTTGCCAATGGGCTCGCCACCAGGGCTTGAAGACCTGTTTGTACACGGGACTCGAAGATGTCAGCGAAAGATTAAAAAAAGTACTCGATTTTTTAAAAGTGGGTCGTTTCGAGAAAGCCAAGGGAGGCCTCTCTTCGAAAACAACGAATCAACGCCTGATTGATTTGCGGACTCAAGAATGTCTCAACCACAAATTCCAAGCTCAAGGAGGGCTTCATGGTCAGACTGAATCAACAGCAACAACAAAATAAAATCCGGTTCGTTTTGGATTATATGCAAAGCTTCAATCCGGCGGATGGCTCTAAGCTGGATGCCAACGCCAATGTCACAGTGAAAAACATTGCGACTTTGGAAAATGAAATCAACAAAGACATCAATATCCAGATCAATCGCGCTATGGTGAGTGCCAAAATTGAAAGCTTGTTCGGGAGGCAAATGGCAGAAGAGTATCTTCGCCAAATCGAAGAACATGAAATTTATGTTCACGATGAAACTTCCCTGAAGCCCTACTGTGTGTCCGTCACGATGTATCCATTTTTGCTCGATGGATTGAAAAAATTGGGAGGTGAATCAGGTCCTCCAAAGCATTTGGCTTCCTTCTGTGGTTCCTTTATCAATTTGGTTTTTGCCGTCAGCTCCCAATTTGCAGGAGCCGTGGCCACGGTCGAATTTCTAACCTATTTTGATCACTTTGCTCGAAAAGAATGGGGAGATGGATACAATCAAAGCCATGCCAAAGAGGTGGAATCTTATTTCCAGCAAGTGGTCTACTCGATCAATCAGCCGGCAGCTGCCCGGGGTTATCAATCCGTTTTCTGGAATATTTCAATCTATGACGAGCACTACTTTCGCTCCATGTTCAATGACTTTATTTTCCCAGACGGCGACCGTCCCAGCTGGGGCAGCGTCAATCAGCTGCAGAAACATTTCATGCAATGGTTCAATCGAGAGCGCAGTCGGGCCCTCCTGACTTTCCCGGTGGTCACTTTTGCGATGCTCACGGAAAATGGAGCTGCCAAAGACCGCGAGGCGGCGACTTGGGCCTCACGCGAGTTGGCTCAAGGGAATTCCTTTTTCATTTATCTTTCGGACAGTGCCGACAGTTTGGCCAGCTGCTGTCGCTTGCGCAATGAAATTTCGGATCACTCTTTTAGTTACACTTTGGGGGCGGGCGGAGTCTCAACTGGAAGTATCAATGTCATCACGATCAATATGAATCGGCTGGTCCAGGATGGTCGAGATTTGGCGACGGAAGTCCGAAAAATCCAACACTATCAGATTGCCTATCGGAAACTGATGGAAGAGTTCGAGGCCGAGGGAATGCTTCCCGTTTATCGAGCGGGAATGATTTCTTTGGACAAGCAATATCTGACGATTGGAATCAATGGCATGGTGGAAGCTGCGGAGTCTCAGGGAATCCAAGCTGAAAATTCACAGGCCTACCGCGATTTCGTCTCCAAAAAATTGAAAGTGATTTACGATTTGAATCGCCAGGCGCGAGAGACAACGGGTTATTTGTTTAACACCGAATTTGTTCCAGCTGAAAATCTGGGTGTCAAGAATGCCACTTGGGACCGAGTGGATGGCTACAGTGTTCCGCGAGAATGCTACAATTCCTATTTTTACGCTGTTGAAGATGAGTCCGCCGATGTGTTGAGCAAATTGCAATTGCATGGCCAGGAAATGATTCGATATTTGGATGGCGGTTCGGCGCTGCATTTGAATCTCGAAGAGTATCTCAGCGAAAAGCAATATTTGAAATTGATCGACACGGCTGCTTACACCGGATGCAATTATTTTTGTACGAACGTGAAAGTGACGATTTGCAACGACTGCGACCATATCGACAAGCGAACTCGGCATGAGTGCGTTAAATGCGGAAGCTCCAATGTTGATCATGCCACGCGAGTGATCGGATATTTGAAGCGAGTCACGTCTTTCGGGGCGGGAAGAAGGAAAGAGCACTCTCGTCGCTATTATCATCAGCAAGAGAAAGGGCAACCCAGGCCGATGATTGAGCAAAGGTTTGAAATGGTGAGCCAGTTTTAGCCATTTACTTCTTTTTGAGAGGGGATTTGTAGTCCGAGGAGCCGCGGTATTTTTCAGCGAATGTCTTGACGATCAAAGCCCTCAGTTTCTCGGGCACGCCGGGCAATTGAATTTTGTCCATGATGCACTGATTGGAAGAGTCTTTTTGCTGCTGACATTCGCTCTGATATTTTGCCAAAGTGTCTTCATCGTTGAGAGCGTCCATCGCCGTTCTCAGCGAATTGAAGACATTCGGATAGAATGGCATTGAAGAGGCTTTGCTCCCACCAAAGTCGCAAAGATCGACATTGACTTTTTCGGGTTGGATAGCGGGTGCACAGTTTAATTTTTCAAAATCCTTGTAGGAGGCTTCTTCCCGCAAGATTTTGCTGTGCCAAATTGTCTTGCCTTCCTTGGTTTGCAGGCGGCCTGAAATTCGAGAAGATTGAAGGGATTCAATTTGGTCCAGACACTGAGTCAAGACGGTTTCGTCGTCTTGAAGTTGAAGGCTCTCCGGAAAATCAGAATACTCTTGTCCCTTGAAAACATTTTTTCGCATGTACTCATACTTGGCGGGGTCCGTTTTTTTTAATTTTGAAGGTTGCATCGTGTAATGAGCGAAAGCTTCGGCATAGTCTTCAGTGGGGGATGTTTCAGAGTAAGCTGAGACAAAATCGTGGGGATGTTTGTGGTCCCAGTTTTCAGCGACTCCTGGAGAGTAGCCAGCAGAATTTTTGACTTCAAAGGAATTTTTCCAGCCGCTCAGTTGTCTGAAGTTCAAGTTTTTCGAGGGGAGATCTCGGGTTTTTTGAAGCTGCTGATAATCTTGGACATGACCCATTTCGTGAATGATGACTTGCATGCTTTCTCGAGGGTCAGGTTGATCCATGGCGAGGTCAAAAACCTCCATCACCCCTGAGACAGAATAATTTCCGTTGCTGGAAGTGGTGACTGCGGTAGCGACCTGAGCCATCGTTCTCGGCGAATTGGCTTCCTTGTAGCCCCTGGCGACTCGGACGATTTTTTTGAGATTGGTCATCTGTGCCATGTGCGGAGGCAATTTGCGCAGGGCTCGATCGATGATTCGGACTTCGCGCTCAGGCCAAATGTATTCGACCCCTTTTGGATTTTGCTCTTGGTCCACAGAAATCAAATAACCAGTTTTGCTGGCAATGGCCAAAGCTCGCTGAGCGGCTTCTTCTGATTTGAAAATATTGGTAGCTGCACACAAAACGGTCTGACAATTTCCGATCAATTTGGCGGATTCCCTGGGCGGCTTGCTTCCCAGAATCTGACGAAAGGCTTTGATTTCTTCAGCAGTGCCTTTCAGATTTTTCCCAAGAATTTTTTGTGTGACCCTTGGTTTTTTTGCAGGAAATTCTTCCTGATAATTTTTTTGAGCCTCCATGGCATAAGCCGAATTGCAAGCTGAGCTTTTGTCGCAAACTTCCCGCAAGTCCAGTCTGTTGTTTTGGCCAGGGGAATTCAGTCGACACGATTCGGAAGATTGCGCCCACGTTTCTCCACTCCAAATAAAAATCAGAACGAAGAAAAAGTGTTTCACTTTTTCGCCTCGGCTTTGATCAGCTTCTTGGGGGAGAACTCTTTGGTCATCAATTGCTGAAAAGTCTGAAGAGATTTGGATTCTTTCCAAGGAGTGGTCTTGGTGAAGGAAAACACAAGGCCGTCGGCAGTGACTTCGAGAATGTATCCTTTTTCGGGCTGACCGATATAACGAATGGCCGGATAATCGGACTCTCCGAGTTTCGGTTTTTCCGTGGAGATCAGGACATACTTGAGCTGATCCAGTTGCAGGGAAGTCAGCGAACAGGCCTTGGGGAAAGTGGATTTCTGGTTGAGTGGCGAGTTTTTTGGAATTTGACAGGCGGAATCAGCAGAGCCTGCAAACACTGAAAATGGAAAAATCAAAATAAAGAGCAACACATAAGTCATAGGCCAGCCTTCCCAAGAGTACCGATTCCCATCGACACTCTCCATTTTTTCCTGAAGACCGGAAATGTGTGATCTCGGATTGAGACGGTCAGATCAAATAGACTTTGAATTTCGCGCCTTTGATTTTGCCTCGGCGAAGTTTGTCCAGGACCTGCTCTGCCAAGTGAGTTTTGATGGCGACAAAACTGTGAGTGGGGTGAATTTCAATTTTTCCAATGTCTTGGGAATCCAGTGCTTGCGGACTGGCGGTGAGAGTTCCCAAAATATCACCCGGACGCAGTTTGTCTTTGCGTCCTCCGGCGATGAAGACGGTTCTCATGCTCGCCGATTGAAATTCGCGGCCCAGTCCCAATTGGTTTTGAAAACCCAGATTTCTTTGTTGCATGGGCACTTGAGTGTGTTTTTCGATTTCCTTCACTTTGATGGCTTCAAAAGAATTGGCGAGAGAAACGGCGACTCCCTGGCGGCCGGCGCGTCCGGTTCGCCCAATTCGGTGAACATAAGTTTCCACAGTCGGAGGAAGATCGTAATTCACCACCAGCTCTAAATGATCAATGTCCAATCCACGGGCGGCGACATCGGTGGCAATTAGAATGCGCAGACTGCCATTGCGAAACAGAGCCATCACCTGGTCTCTTTCGGCCTGCTCCAAATCTCCATGAAGGGCGGCACAGCTCACTTTGAGTTTCTGCAGACGCAGGAGAATTTCGCTCACTGTCGCTTTGGTGCGGCAAAAGATCAAAGTGCAAGGAGAGGGATGTTGCTGCAAAACTCTCAGGAGGATCTCTGGTTTTTGCTCATTTTCAGCCGTGTAGACATACTGCTCGATGGTCGCTGTGGTTTGGGAGTTGCTTTCAACACTGACGGGCACGGGATCTTTTTGGTAGTTTCGGCTGAGGGCTTGAATGCTCTCCGAAAAAGTCGCTGAAAAGAGGGCCGTCTGTCTTTCTCGGGGGAGAGATTGAAGGATTTTTTCCATTTCCAAAGCGAATCCCTCATCTAAAATCCGATCGGCCTCATCCAGCACGAGAGTTTGAAAATCACTCAAGGGGATTTCGCCGGATTCCAAGAAGTCCAGAGTCCGGCCTGGGGTTCCGACGAGAATATGAGCGCCTTGCTGCAGGCTCTGTCTCTGAGGGGCATGAGGCTGTCCGCCGACCAAACCGACAACTTGCAGTCCTGGCAAATGTTTTCCAAAGCGACGGAATTCTCGCACAACTTGCTCGCACAGTTCGCGCGTGGGACACAGGATCAGAGCTTGAGGCAGTCGCAGGGCCAATTGAATTTTCTGGAGAATGGGAAGCGCAAAAGCCAAAGTTTTGCCACTGCCAGTCTGAGCCTGGCCGATCAAGTCTTTTCCCTGCAGCAAAAGCGGAATGGCCAAGGATTGAATGGCCGTAGGCTCAAGAAGATTTTGCTCTTGCAGGGTTTTGAGAAGTTCTTCGCTCAATGAAAAAGAAGAAAAATTGGAACTCATCAATCGACAACCTGAATTTGAGTCTTGCCGAAGTTCACGGTTTGACCACTCAAAATCTTGCAAGCTTTGCGGATTTCAACTTGGCCATCGACCTTGACCAATCCTTCGCTGATGGCCTCTTTGGCCGCTGCTCCATTTTCGCAGAGTCCGCAGACTTTCAGGAGGTTTTTCAATTCAATCGAGTCGCTTCCGTTGAGTTCAAATTTCATGAAGGAATCCTTGTGTTTTGCGAGGCGGAACTTAACTTTTCCCTCGGGGTGCAGCAATCAATTTCTGTTCAAGGAACTGCCATTTGCCAGAGAGGCGTTCAAAAATACTGCCATAAATCAAAATGATTTACAATCGCTGCCAATCGCGAAAAACAAGAGTATTGAGGTTCTTAACGTGACCTTGTGTCGACCCAAGTGATTGAGTATGTTAGTTCACAACAAGTCGTTTGAATCGCAGTTTCGGAGTCCCAGCTGATGGATCAGGATCAAATCAAAAATGAAACTCCTAGCAGAGGTGAGAAAGTCAAAAGTCGCCAGTATGAGCGGGAGATTTTTTCATTGGGGGATTACCGATCCAACCCCATCGTTCGCGAACTGATTGAATCCAGCAATGACGGTTTTTGGGACTGGAATGTTGAAACGGGCGAAGTCTATTTCAGTCGGCGCTGGGCTGAAATGCTCGGGTACAAGCAAGAAGAAGTCGAGCAGCATTTGCGAACTTGGGAAAAACTTGTCCATCCGGATGATTTGCCCGAAGTGATTCGAATCTTGCAGAGACATTTGGATGGACTGACCGAATCCTACGAAACCGAACATCGCTTGCTCACCAAAAGCGGCGAGTGGAAATGGATTTTGGACCGAGGGCGGGTTTTGGTTCGAGCTCCGGATGGCAAGCCGCTGCGAGCGGCTGGCTCCCACATTGACATCACTGCGCGCAAAAAATTGGAACAGGAGATGGCCGAGCGGGCAGAATTTGAAGCCAAGGCCAATGCCAATCTTGCGCAGTTGAATGAGGCCCTCAAGAAAAGCGAAAAAACCTTTCGCGAAACTGTCGACCAAGCACCCGTGGGAATCGCTCATGTCGGTCTGCAAGGTCACTGGTTGCGAGTCAATCGCGCTGTTTGTGAAATCACGGGCTATTCAGATCAAGAGCTCAGTGAAAAAACCTTTTTTGAAATCACTCATCCCGATGATATCGAGATGGAAAAAGAGTTGATCGCTCAAATCATCTCCGGTGAAAAGAACACTTTTGCGGCGGAAAAAAGGTATTTTCATAAAAACGGAAGCATCGTCTGGGTGGCCGTGATGGGCACTCTCAAAAGAGATGAGGCGGGTGAGCCTGTTTATTTTATTGCCAGCATCACCGACATCAGTGAGCGAAAGAAAAACGAAAAAGAATTGAAGGAAAGCGAAATCCGTTTCCGCAGTTTGGCCGATTCCATGCCTCAGCTGGTATGGACGGCCAATGAACAGGGAACCGTTGATTACTACAATGAGCGAGCCATTGAGTTTGATGGGATTCGTCGCAATCAAGACGGGACCTGGGCCTGGCAGCCCGTGGTGCATCCGGACGACATGGAAAGAACTAATCACATTTGGCAAAAAGCTCTGGCGCTAGTGGAGATTTACACTTGTGAGCATCGAATTCGCATGAGAAATGGCTCTTACAGATGGTTTCTCAGTCGAGCGGTGCCCATTCGAAGTCATCCGGACTCACGCCTGCGCTGGTATGGAACTGCCACCGACATTCAAGAGCAAAAACAAATCACCGAGCAATTGGCAGAAGCGAAGCAAGCGGCCGAGGCTTCGAATGCCGCCAAAAGCCGTTTCCTGGCCAATATGAGCCATGAAATCCGTTCTCCGATGAATTCAGTTTTGGGTTATGCCGATCTTCTCAGTGAAAAAGGTCTCATGGAAGATGAGCGGCTGGATTATGCGGCCCGGATCAAGGCCAGTGGCGATCATTTGCTTTCCATTTTGAATGACATTTTGGATCTCTCCAAAGTGGAAGCCGGAGAATTCAAAATTCAATTGGAAACATTTTCGATCACTGAGATTTTATCCAATGTCTTCCAGTCAATGTCGGTATTGTCGCACAAAAAAGGACTGGAGTTGCATTTCAATCTTCTGACTCCATTGCCGACGACAATTCACTCGGATCCGGTTCGCTTGCGACAGATTCTCTTTAATTTAATTGGAAATTCCATCAAGTTCACTGATCAGGGTCGCATTGATGTGAATTTTAAATACCAGTCTGAAAAACCGGAATCGGATAAGCCAGGCAAATTGATTATTGAAGTTCTCGACACTGGTATCGGGATTGCTCCTGATCAACAGAATCAATTGTTCCAGCCATTTTCTCAGTTGGATTCGACTGTCACTCGAAAATTTGGGGGTACGGGCTTGGGATTGCATTTGTCCCGTCGCTTGGCGCAGGCTTTGGGGGGGACTTTGGAACTCAAGTGGAGCGAGCCGGGTAAGGGAAGTCTTTTTGAATTCTGTATCGATCATTTGGCCAAAGACGAAACGGCCTTTGTGCATTCTCTCAAGGAGCCTCCTCATCCCACTCAGAAGCATGGATCTCCAAGAACGCAGGGGCAGGCGGGCTTGAGAATTCTTTTGGCAGAAGATCTGCCAGACAATCAGGCGCTTTTAAAGATTTACCTCAAGAAGATCCAAGCCACTGTCGACGTGGCCAACAATGGCCTGGAGGCCATTCAATTGGCGACTGAGGGAGAATATGATCTCGTGTTGATGGATATCATGATGCCGCAAATGGATGGCCTGGAGGCGACTCGCCGGCTGCGAGCTCAAGGCTTTCAAAAACCGATCATTGCTTTGACAGCCCATGCTCTGCGCGAAGAAGTCGAGAAGTCTCTGGCCGCTGGCTGCAATGCCCACCTGTCAAAGCCAGTGGAAAAAGAAGATCTCTATGCGACCATTCGCAGAGAGATTTCTCTGACGGCAAATCTACCTTAGAAAAGCACGTCGAACTTTCGAGCAATTTTCTTGAGTTGTTCAGAGCGGGCGTTTTCGCTTTCAAAGGGCAATGAGAATTCTCAAGGAGATTCAGCAGTTTCGAGCGCTGTTTGATTTTGAGACATTGGCACTGGCCTTGCTCCCTTCAGGGTTATGAGAAAATTAATCCTCGCCCTTTTGATGGTGACTCCACTTCAACTCCAAGCTTTCGTCGAAGACGAAAATTCAGATCTGCGAATTGACGTGGATCGGGAGATGGCTGAGGCGCATGCGGATGTCAGTGAAGCTCAGGCGGCTCAGCAGCAATTCGAAAGAGAAAAGCGAATGCGAATTCAGGAGAGAAAAAAACTTCAGGACTCGATTGCCGCCGCCAATGCGATGGAGAAAAAAGCACAAGAGACTCGGGCACGAACGGTTCAAGAAATTCGTCAAAGTCAGATTCTGGGTCGAGAGTATCAAAAGCAAATTCAAGCCGCTGAATTGAGGATAGCGGCAGCGCAAAAGCAAATCAAAGAAGACGAATACAAGGCGGGGCAAACTGCCAAATTTCGTGATGAGATTAGGGATCAACGGGACAAAATTGAACATGAAACTCGCAATTTGGAAGATCAGGCTCGGGATGCTCACTCGAAAGCCCTCGAGGCCGAGGCGGACCTTCGCAGAGCTCAGTTGGAACTCAAAGATGCGATTTTTAGAAGAAAGAAAATGCAGGCGGAATTGGCTCATGTCAAAGCGCGATCTGCTGAGCGAGTGGAGGTTTCGCAAACACAAATGACTCAAATTCGGGGTCGATTGCAGCGTTTCAATTCACTGGGTCAGAGATAAAAAAAAGGTCCGCTATTGGCGGACCCTTTTCAAACCAATTTGTCAGAGACAATTAGTTGGCAGTTTGCATGATCCAAGAGTGAGCCGAGCTCACTTTGGAGTAAACGCCGTACTGGGCAGGACGGGCGCAGCCGTAACCCCAGCTCACAACACCAATCAGATATTTTTGTCTGTTATTGTCTTCGGCAACCAGTGGTCCACCGCTGTCGCCTTGGCAAGAGTCTTTGCCGCCTTCTTCAAGTCCAGCGCAAAGCATGCGATCGGTGATTTTACCAGGGTAAGCTGAATCACAAGTGGCAGCTGTGACCAAGGGAACATCCACTTTCTGAAGCTTTTTCGGAAGAGCGTAAGCGCCCTCGGACATAGTGCCCCAACCTGCAGTTGTGGCCATAATCTGACTGTCTTTAGCATCCGGAATTTCAATTTCCATGTCGTTCATGTGGACAGGTTGGTATTTGCTGTTTCCATCCAATTGAATCAAGGCAAAGTCATAGTCGATATCTGCATCATTGTACTGAGGATGAGCGATGACTTTTTTGGTTTTAAAAGTTTCGGCATTTTTGGCATCCGAACGATCGTGGAGACCGATCACGACTTTTTGCACGCCCCCTTGCACGCAATGAGCCGCTGTCAGAACCCAGTCCTTTCTGATCAAAGATCCACCGCAGAAATGGCTGCCAGAAGAAGTTTGAAGAGACACGATGAATGGAAATTCACCGATAGAAGCTTCGACACCGCCAACGATTTTGTTCTCAAACCGATCCGTCGGTTTTGCGAACGAAGTCGCCGTGGCCAATACTAAACTGATTAATAGCATGTGGTTTATCATTTTTCCCCTCTTGGTTTTGAATCATTCAAAACGCTCATATCAGTTTCGCCAGAGAGAGGTCAGTTGAGCAGTCTTTTTTGCAAAAACCCAGACCTAGGACCAGAAGGAATTTGATGAAAATATCGGCAGCAGTGTCGCTGGCGGCTTAATTGTGTTTCAATGGCTCCATGAACACAGCTCATCGTCGTTTCACTTCTTACGAGAAGTTTGTCATTGCCGTTCTCGCCTTTCTTCAATTCACCATCGTTTTGGATTTCATGATCTTGTCTCCACTGGGGGCAGTCTTGATGCCGGCCTTGGATATCACGACCTCGCAATTTGGAATTGTGGTTTCCGTCTACGCTTTTAGCGCCGGGGCCTCGGGCTTTTTGGCAGCCGGCTTTGCCGATCGTTTTGATCGCAAAAAGCTTTTGCTCTTCTTTTATGCAGGCTTTTTGGTCGGCACTTTGCTGTGTGCAATGGCGACCAATTTTCATTTTCTCTTATTTGCTCGCATGTTCACCGGCTTATTCGGTGGTGTGATCGGCTCGATTGTCTTTGCGATCACCACCGATCTTTTTCCTTTGGAAATGCGGGGGCGAGTGATGGGCTTCGTGCAAACGGCCTTTGCTGCCAGTCAGGTCTTGGGCATTCCCGTGGGTCTCTTTCTTTCCAATCATTGGGGCTGGCACATGCCTTTCTTTGCCATTGTTCTGATTGGAATTCTGGTGGGTATTTTGATCGCACTGCGCTTGAAGCCCATCAATGCTCACTTGGCAACGCGCGTGGATCGCAGTCCCTTGCATCATTTGTGGACCACGGTTTCAAAGACGAGGTATTTGTGGGCTTTTTCCACGACGGCGCTTTTGTCGACGGGCGGGTTTATGTTGATGCCTTTTGCGAGCGCTTTCAGCGTTCACAATTTGGGCATCAGTTTTGATCAATTGCCCTTGGTGTATATGGTCACCGGAGCTTCGGCTATTTTTACCGGTCCATTGATTGGGCGTGCAGCTGATGCCATTGGCAAATACAAAATGTTTGTCTTTGGCTCAGGTCTTTCGATTTTGATGGTGTTCATTTACACTCATTTGGGAGTCACTCCGCTTGCCGGCGTCATGCTTGTGAATGTGGTGATGTTCCTCGGTATTTTCTCTCGAATGATTCCAGCTCAAGCGCTCATGTCGGCCATTCCGGCTCCCAAAGATCGCGGATCTTTTATGTCGGTGAGCTCTTCTATTCAGCAAATTTCCGGAGGCTTCGCATCTTTGATCGCTGGACTGATTGTAGTCGAGTCCGCTGATGGAAAAATCGGACACTTTGATACATTGGGATATGTGGTGATCGGGGCCACTGTGATCACTTTGATTTTGATGACCTCCATTCACAAAATGATTGGCCAGGAGCCTGTGGACCCGATTTGAGCTGAGTTCGGCGCCGAAAATTGTCTGAATTTTAGACAGCACCAGAATTTTTTCCACCGTCCCAATTTCATCGCTGCAGGAGGCCGGGCCTTTTGCGTTCAGACGTGGTAGAACTCTGTTCATGTTTCAGAGACTTCGACTTTTCTTTTTCGGTGTATTGGTTCTGCCCTTGCTAATGGCCTGCGGCCAGGGCCCTGGTTTTCATGCCGATGAGATCCCTCAAGAGAAAGCGCAAATCGAGGACTTGGGAGAATCCAAGTGGTCGATTGAAGAAAAAGAATTGGAGCAGTGGGATGTCGAGTTTGAATCCAGTTCGCAAACACAAACTCCGGATGCCAAAGAGGCTCCTCCCAAAACTTTGGCTGAAATGGCCAAGTGGGTGGTGGAAAATGAGTCCAAAAAAGTGGGGCCGGCCTGCAATTTCTTTGTTCAGCGAGTCCTTTATCTGATGGGCTTTGGACGGACAGCTTGGCTCGCCAATGACTTTGATAATTTTGTTCAAAGAACTTTTCCCAAGTTCGACAAAGAGATTTTTCAATCTCAAAGCCTCTCTCAAGAACGCCTGCGTTTGCGCGACTACATTTGGTCTTTTCCGGAGAGAACGGGGCTGATCATCCAGTGGGAGCGTCAAAACACGAACGGCCATATCGGAATTGTGCAAAGAATTGGAAATGAGCTGGTTCTCTATCACGCCAGTTTGAATAAATTCAGTCCCAAAGCACAAAGTGCCAGCATTGAATTGCTTCTTCACCGCAGCGAGAACTCGTATCAATTGAACGTTTTCAGCATTCCCAGCTCGGAGTTTCCGCCGGTAGCGCAGCGTCCTCATGTGAATTGAATTTAACTGGCGATGCTCTCTGGCAGAAGCTCAAAGGCCTGCAACAAGTTGGCAAATTGCACCACCGTGAGTTTGCGGTCAAAGCGGGCCGAGTAGCGGACCATGCCGTTGTTCGAGCCGCTGGTGGTTTTCACCACCACGGCATTGAGAGTGAGAGTGTTTTTTCCCTGAATTTCGAAATCAATGACGATGATTCCTCTCTCAGCAAAAGGCGCCTCTTTCAATGAAAAGCTCAAGCCCCCGACGGAGAGATCATTCACAGAGACTGGAAAGCGTTTGCGAGTGCGAGAGTCGTGCACAGTGCAAGCTCCTTTGACTTTGACTCGATTTTCCTTACGAGCTGATTTCTTCAGGATGGAATTCATGCCGACCTCCCCTCTTGCTCTTCTTATCGGCAAGAAAACGAAAACCTGGACAATCGCAGAGGGTGAATTGCGAAAAATAAGGTCTCTGTTCTCAATCTGAGATTGTTCAAGAACGGGGGGTGTTAGGATCCTGACAGTCTTGAAAAATACTCCCGTCTTGAAGAGCCAATTCGTTTGCAGTGGCCTGTGGATTGGCATGGTTCATGGAGGGGAAGAGAAAGGTTTCGGTCCCTTGAAGGAGTGCTTGTATGAAAATGCTATTCATTCAAATTTTGGTTTTCTTTGGAATTCTCTGCGGAGGTTTGCAATCAGCCATGGCGCTCGTCGAGGGGCGCCAATTGCAAGTGGGCCGTTATGAGCTTCAGTACTCTTCTGAAGTTGAGACCATTGACATTCTCGAAATCCTGCCAGGAAATCGCTTCCGGTTTATTGACAACGGTACCCGCAAAGCGTCCTTCTTCTTTGAAGGAACCATTGCTCCCTTGGTGAGCCAAGGCAATGGCAAATTCACGACAGAGTTGTTGGTGCAAAAGGACGGACGTTTCCTGAAAGATGGCCGAGTTGTTTCGCGCGATAGCAGCGAGTTCAATTTGCGCCTCAAATCAATGAAGTTGACCATCAAAGAAGAGTTTATGCTGACCGAAATCCAAATGGATCGTTGGCACTCTTACCGAGGAAATCACTTTTGGTCTCAGTCGCGACTGGCCGATGTGATGTGGGAAGCGAGCGTTCGTGATTTCGAATTCCGCGGATTCTCGATCGATTACTAAATATCAGTGCATTGAGCGCGGTTTTTTGTGCCAATTTTTTCGGATGTCTTCCGTGTCCACCGGAGTTTCACTGGACGAGGGGAGAGCCAAAATGTTGGCCCGCAGCTGTCCGTGATACAAAATCACATCGGGATCTTTTTGCGCGACCAATTTGTAATTGGTGAAAAAGTCCGTGTGTTTGCCTTCACCTGTGAGGAAAAGCTTTTCCGAATCCTGGCGAATGATCTGCAGTTCTTTTTCGGAGACTGTGTAATTGTCCATCAGAGCATCAATGTCGGAGATCAGAGTCAGAATAGCTTTCATCCAAGCAAAGCGGCTGTCGGTGAGCATCAGCTGCATCCACTCCATGGCATTGATCATTTGGCCGGTTTGGTTCTCAAGATCTGTCTTCTGGGAAGTCATGAGAAGACGATGCATTTGCATCAAAGTGGACTGCATTTTTTTGAGGATTTCCAAATGAGGATTGGACATCAAGCCTCCCTTCTTTTGCCACCAGCACTATAGGAAGATCAAAGGGCCGAGTCAACGCTGCCCTCGAGCAGGACCGCCCTAAAGCTTATAACGAGAGCGCAAACGATCCAATTGGACTTTGGAGGCTCGAACTTTCAAGGTCACTCCGCGCTCGTCATAGGATTCCCCCAGCACTTTCATTTGATCTCGGATTTCGCCAATGGCGCCCTGAACATTGTAGGGAATCGTGAGGTCTTGCTCGAGCATTTCATTTTCGAAGTGTTGAATCAGTTTCTGGCGCAAATCCAAAACGTCCTGCGGATTGTGAGCCGAAAGAAAAATGGCTTCTGGGTATTCGCTGCGAAGAGCCGCAATTTCTTCAGCGGGCAGTCGGTCCACTTTGTTGAGCACGAGATAAGAGGGAATTTGACTGGCCCCCACTTCCGATAAAACAGAATGAGTGACTTCCAGTTGCGAGCGGAAAGTGGGATCGGACGAGTCCACCACGAAGAGCAGCAAATTGGCATTGGCAGCTTCATCCAAAGTGGATTTAAACGACGCCACCAGATCGTGGGGAAGTTTCTTGATGAACCCCACAGTATCTGAAATCAAAATGCGCGGACGAGTCTCAGGGTGCAAAAGTCGAACGGTCGTGTCCAAGGTCGCAAACAATTTATCAGCAACCAGGACTTCGCTGCCGGTCAGGGCTCTCATCAATGACGATTTACCGGCATTGGTGTAACCCACCAGCGCCACGGAGAGTTCCTGTTCGCGACGAGAACGGCGAGTGTCGTGTTCTTTGGAAATAGATTCCAGCTCTTCTTTGAGCTCTTTAATGCGATCGCGGATTTTTCGTCGATCCAGTTCCAGACTGGTTTCTCCGGCCCCTCGAGAGCCGACTCCTCCGCCCCCACGGTCTTCACCACCGCCAGTTTCCCGCAAGCGCGGAGCCACGTAGGTCAAGCGAGCGATTTCAACTTGTAAGCGGGCGGCCTTGGTGCGGGCGTGGCGATTGAAAATTTCGATAATCACGCCCGTGCGGTCCAAAACAGTGGCACCCAAAGCGCTTTCCAGATTTCGCAATTGCGAGGGTGAGAGGTCGCAATCGAAGATCACCACTTGAGCTTTTTCCCGGGACTCGTCTGTTTCGGAAATGTCGACGACTGACTCCGGAGCTGCCAATTGGTTTTTTTCAAAACGCAGAGCTGCTTTGTGCTTCTTTTTGACCACCAAGGGTCCGACCACTCCCGTGCCTCCGGTCCATGAAGCGACTTCCTTGAGTTTTCCGTCGCCCAAAACAGTGGCTTTTTTTTCAGAGAACTGGCGCTGAAAAGTTTGACCAATCACTCGGTAACCCAGGGTCGTGACCAGGCGGTGCAATTCTGCCAATGAACCCAAAGTCTCTTGATCGGAAACTTTGGGCAATTGCAATCCCACAAGAAAAGCGGTTTGAGGTTCTGAGTCCGAGATGGTTTCCATGCAGCTCCAATTAAGAATTGAAAATCAACGAGGACATTGTGGATCAGTTGGGCAAGCCGCAAGAGTTTGATACAGCCAATCTCGTGCAGTGACCTCACCGCCGTTCGGGAAGCGGATCGTGTAGTCCTCGCCAGTGATAAAAGAACGGGAAGCAATTTCTTCGATAAAGTCTTGAACGGTGTATTCAGGCTCGCCGAAAAAATTCTGCATAAGGGCTTGATCCAATTTGCTGCGCAAGTGATTGGCGGCCGTTGGACCTGGATAGCTCAAACCATTGCGAACGAAGCTTGCTTCGAGATGTTCGATTTTCTGCAACAGATAATCGATTTTGGCTTTTTCCGCTTTCCAATCGGCCAACAAAGTTTGGGAGAAAAGGGCTAAACACAATCCTAAAATGAAAGCTTTCATCTCAGACTCCTTGAACATTCAGTGGGGGAAATGCAAATACCGCTCTTTGCCAGTCTTCGCAAGTGCCAACTCAAGCGAAGGATTTCCTATAAAAAAGACAGGGTGTTTCAGGGGTCAAAATGACCCTCCTCATTGAAACTCAACACAAGTGAGCTTTGCTTTGAAGGGGAAGGTTGCGCTTGGAGCCGCATTTCATACACTGCAGTTTGAGACTGGTCGGAACTAATGAAAAGGCAGGAGGTGCCATGGATCTTCAGAGATTCGAGGACAAATTGACTGTGCAAAGACGCTCTCAACTGTGGGAGAGCCTTGTGCAGGGAATGCCCCACCTTGCTTGGTTGGCCGATGAGCAAGGGGAGATGTTTTGGTGGAATCAGCAGTGGTTCGAATACACCGGAAAGTCCGAAGCGGATATGCGAGATGGGGGCTGGAGATCCGTTCATCATCCCGATCATGTGCAGAGAGTTCTCGAAGGTCTGAACAAGGCTTTTCATTCTGGCGAAGAGTGGGAGGACACTTTTCCCATGAGCAACGGCCGAGGAGGGTGGAAATGGTTTCTCTCACGTGCTGTGCCGGTCAGAGAGATTGATGGAGTGATTCAGGGCTGGATTGGCACTCACACGGACATCACGGAACGAAGGCAAGCCGAAGAGCAAATTCGCCGCAGTCGAGATGCGGCGCAATCGGCCTATCATAGCAAAGCCGAATTGCTGTTGAACTTGAGCCGTGAAATTCGAACACCGATGAACACCATCTTGGGCTTTGCCAGTCTGATGAAAGACTCCACACTCAGTGAACCAGAAAGAGTGCAGTTTTTAGAGAAAATCATCAGCAATGGCGATCAGCTGCTGCAATTGATGGATGATATCTTGAATCTTTCCAAATACGAAGTCGGTGAAAAAAGTATCGAGAAAGTTCGTTTTAATTTCAGCGACATGGTTTTTGATGTGGTTCAGGCTATGACTCCAATTGCAGATAAAAAAGGAGTGAAACTCTTGGTTTCCTTCCACACGGCCATTCCGGGTTTGATTCAATCGGACCCCCACCGGACTCGCCAAATTCTCACCACTTTGGTGGGAAACGCTATCAAATACACTGAAGGGGGAGGGCGCATATTGATTTCCATGGAATTTCAGAAAAATTTCAAATATGGGCCCAGTATTTTGGTGGATGTCGAAGACACGGGGATTGGAATTTCGGAAGAACAGCAAAGAAAAATATTTCAGCCCTTTGCGCAGTTGGATATGGCTGGCGAAAGAACGGTCCACGGCAGCCGCCTGGGTTTAGCGCTTTCCGAAAGATTGGCAGAAAGCTTGGGCGGGGAGTTGAGTCTCAAAGGAAGTGAGATGGGACAGGGAAGCTGTTTTTCATTGCTTTTACCAACAGGTGAAATTCACGATGTCGAATTTATCAAGGCAAAAAAAGCTGCGCCTTTTGCGAAAAAGTTTTTGAGTGGGTTGCGACGCACTCGACGCTTGGAAAATGTCCGAGTCCTCTTGGCGGAGGATTCAGAAGACAACGAAACCTTGGTGCGACTTTACTTGGAAAAAGAAGGAGCGCAAATCACATATGCCCACAACGGATTGGAAGTTCTCGATCTCGTCAAAGGCGAAAATTTTGATATTATTTTGATGGACATCCAAATGCCTCTATTGGATGGCCTCGAGGCCACACGGCAGCTGCGTCAAAGAGGTTTCCAAAAGCCGATTGTTGCACTCACGGCTCACGCATTGAAAGATGACATCGAAAAGTCTCTCAAGGCAGGATGTGACACTCATTTGACAAAGCCCATTCGAGGCGAAGCGCTCATTGAGGAAATTCAAAAAAGAGTCTTTCATTAAAAAAAAAGCCCTGAATATTTTCAATTCAGGGCTTTGCAAGGATAGATGGTGTTTGGCTACAATGCTCCGCCGCCACCACCGCCAGTGGTTCCGGTTCCTCCGCTCATTGAATTCATATCGCTATCTGGATCGATGGCGTCTTCAGTGTCGACAGTGCTGCTGCCGCCCGAAGTTGCCGTGCCGCCACCAACGGCACTTGTGTCCATTTGGTAGGTTTCATCAGTCGTGCTGCCTGTTCTTTTTTTCTTCTTCGTTTCGACTGTGGTTGCGTGAGTAGAGTCCACATCGTCTATCGATGTCTCTGTTCCGGTGGATCTCGAATAAGGATCGTGCGCCCATGCGGGTGCTGATGTCAATGTGAGTGCTGCTGCCAATGCCAATACAGATGGAAGATTTCTAGTTGAAATCATAAATGGATCCTCCCGTTTAAGGTTGAGGGTTGATTCCCATGGTGCGCAGAGAAGCTGCAAATCGAGGTGGCATGATATTGGCCACCATATCGAGTGTTTGACGGACGAAGCCTTCCTCCCGAACTTCGGGCTTGAGCTTTTCAAAAGCCTCTCCCATCATTCGAGCTTCCTCTTCAGTGAACAGTTGGCGGGCCACATTGAAGATTCGATTTTCTTCTTCTTGGATGTGGTGCTCGATAGCATTTCTTAATTTGTTGGCGGCCTCTTTAAAATCGACATTGATTTTATCCATGGCTTGGATGGAGCGCAGGAGTGTTTCTGCTTCCATGTGCTCAGTAAAACTGTGCATGATGATGTCTTTGGCGGATTCGATGGCTCGCAAGGAGTTGTAAAAGACAGATTCTTCGGCGCGGGCATGCGGAATCAATTCGTCCCGAATTTGTTCAATCAAGTCTTTCGAACGAGCTTTGTCTCGTTCGTTCAATTGAACCAATTCATTGAGCAAAATCTTTAAGTGATCATGATCTTTTTTGAGTGCCTCGTAAATTAACATAATATCTCCTTTCAGGATGGACCCTTTTGCAAGCCAGTTGCAAAATCAAATCCAAGAGATCGGAGATTCTGTCGTTAAGCAAAAATCAATTGGATGCAGACCACCAAAGGCGGATGGCGACAAGTACCAGAAAAACAGAAAAAAGTTTAGTCAGGGCTTCTCCTGAGAGGCTGGTGGCGATTTTTGCGCCCCCCAGGGCGCCCAAAAGAATTCCCAGGGCAATGAGCAATCCCAATTTGATCTGTGGGCCTGAAATGTATCCATCTGAGTAATATTGCCACACGCCCAAGGAGCCCACAGGAAGCAGCAGGGCAATCAAGGACGTGGCCACCACACTTTGTTGCGGAAATTTGTAGATGAAAGCAACTAAAGGAACAATGATCACTCCGCCGCCGATGCCAAAGAGGCCAGAGCCGACACCTGCGAGCAGGCCAATCAGAACAGGAATCAAATTTTCCATTTTCTCAACTCTCCAATCTCAATTCCCCAGTTTTATTTTCCATCAGGCAGGTGACAAGTCTTGTCCGAGGGAGCGCAAAGCTTCTCCTGATAATCGGTACAATGTCCATTCTTTTAAGGGCTCGGCTTTGATTGAAAGATAGAAATCGATGGCAGGCTGGTTCCAATTCAAGACAGACCATTCTAAACGGCCACAGCCCCTTTCCAGAGCCAGTCGGGCCAAATGCGTGAGCAGTTTTTTGCCATAGCCCCGGCCTCTTTCTTCGGGAAGGACAAAGAGATCTTCTAAATAGAGGCCTGGTTTGCCTAAAAAAGTTGAATAATTATGAAAGAAAAGAGCAAAGCCCACTTTGCGCCCTTGCACTTCCAGGAAAATGACTTCGGCGTAACGTCGGCATCCGAACAGCGAGTCGCGCAAATTTTCTTCAGTCACTGAAACTTGATGCTCGAGTTTTTCATATTGAGCGAGCATTCGAATAAATTGAAGAATACTGGGAATGTCTCTTTCCCGGGCTGAAACGATTTGCACTGAAGTGGACATAGATCTTCAGCATAGTGGAGGGGCATAAAACTGCAAGCAGTTTTGATTTCGAGCAGGGGCTCCGTCTTCTTCTTTTGCAGGCATCAATCCAAGAGTAATCTCAAAATTCAGAAGGAGGACTCATGGAACCCTTCCAACTCAAGCCATTGCCATACACTCCGGAGGCTCTGGCTTCCGTGATGTCAGTTGAAACAGTGAACTTTCATTATGGCAAACATCACAAAGGTTATGTGGAAAAACTCAATTTATTGGTCAAAGGAAAAGCCTATGCGGACTGCAGTCTCGAAGAGATCATTTTGCAATCGGCTCACAAGGAAAGTGAAAAAGCCATTTTTAATAACGCTGCCCAAGTCTGGAATCACGATTTCTATTGGAGTTCTCTCAATCCTCGCGGAGCACGACAGCCCAGTGGGGACTTAGAGCAGGCACTGGACGATTCTTTTGGCAATCTCGATGAATTCAAGAAGAAATTCGTGGAAGCGGCTCTGGATCAATTCGGCAGTGGTTGGGTCTGGCTGTGCCGTGATCGCATGGGGAAAGTGCAAATCACCAAAAGCTCCAATGCTCTCAATCCTTTGCTTTTGGATCTGCAGCCTTTGCTCACCATCGATGTCTGGGAACATGCTTACTATTTGGATTTTCAAAATCGGCGGGGAGAGTTTGTCGAGGAGTGTGTGTCGAAGCTTCTGGATTGGGAGTTTGCGGAAAAGAATTTTGAAGCTCATTGGTTGGCAGCCCCTGACATCTCAATTTGAGAAATGCCAGAATCCGTCGTCTCAAATTGAGAAAGGAAAATAAAATTTCGAATATCACCTTGAGATTCTCAAGCTCGCGACCGAAAAGTCCAAGAGTCGGCGGAGGGTTTTTTTGTCGCAAATCAAGAAAGGCAATCTCAATATTGTCTGGGGTGATATCCCCTCTTGGGCCTATTCGGCCGTGGCTTCTGTCATGGAAGCTCTCCACAAAGTGGATCCTGCCACGTTTCATCACTGCCTTCGAGTCGGCGAATACTCGAGATTGCTCGCCAAATCTGCTGGTCTCACGGAATACCAACAAAAAGTAGCTGAGTTCTCGGGAATTCTTCATGATGTGGGAAAAATGGGCATTCAACTTTCCATCACTCACAAACCCGGAAAATTGACGGCTGAAGAGTACGGTTTGATGAAAGATCACGCCGTTTACAGTGAAGAAATTATCAAGCCGTTGGGAGTTCACGAGTTTTTCCGTCAGGTGATTCCGGCTGTGCGCGGTCATCATGAGCGAATTGATGGCAAGGGTTACCCCGATCAATTGCACGGAGAAGATGTGCCTCTGATTTCGCGTGTTATTTTGATCGTCGACACTTTGGATGCCATGGGCGAAAACCGAGCTTATCGCCAAGGTATGCCGATTGAAGCTATTTACGAAGAGATCAAAAAGTACTCAGGAACCCAGTTCGACTCATCTTTGGCTCAAACCTTTTTAGAAAGTCATCAGCACTGGAGCAAAGAAAAACCGGATTCCGAGACCATTGAACGCTTGATTAAGAAAGTGGCTTAAAGCCACTTGGACCTTAACGAAGACGATTCGTGCTTTCGAAAATTTTGTCGGCCGAAGCAGCGACAAATCCCTGATAAAACTTGCCGTCCGCCATGGGATAACGTTTGGCAAACTCATAATAACATCCCGGGATGTTGTGCGTACCATCGGTAAAGCGCACAGGAATTTCAGCCGCCATAGTGGAGCTTTGCTCTAAGAATTCACTTGGAGATCCTTTGATCAAACCGCCGGACTTGTTCAAAGTGTAACCATTCGCCATCAGAAATTGATTGAGAGTGGGAAGGTCATTGAATTTTTTCAAGGCATTCACATTGACTGTGAAATGGTTCGGGCGAAAGCCGTAAGCGGAAACCCAGCTGGCATATTCGCTTTCTTCGGCGAGTTTGGAATAAAGGGCAAAGCTGACATCCCAGGGGCGTCCGCTCATGGAGAATTTTTCTGAATCGATGATATTTTGCGGAATTTTCTCAATCAAAGAAGTGACCGTGTCCCGCACAAAGGGGGAGACTTTTTCCAACTCCAGTTCGCTGATAAAAATTTTCGGCAAAGTGGGGTCCGCATGTTCGTAGTGCTTTGCATAGAGCTTTTTTTCTGTGAACACATAATCGGTTTTTTCCACATATCCGTGCGCCAGAAAAACCTTGGCCAGGGATTGAATTCCCAAGCGGGGATGCTGAAAAGTTCGCAAGGCAATGTGATCATTGAGGACGGTTTCGCCTTCTTTGGTGAGCAAGTCATAAATGCGGCGTGCGGCTGGGTTCATGTCGCAATAATCGGTCCACATGGATTGCAAAAGATTTTGCAGATTGTTCATGGAAAATCTCCCTGGTCTGAGTCGAAATCGCAGTTTAGCTACAGATTCCAGCGAGTGACTACTTTTTTAAGCTCTCTTCAGCGCATGGCACCGCGCATTTGCGGGTTTTGCACGCCGCTTCCAATTGACATTGAAGTCGCCCGGCATTTTACTCGACCCCTATGATTTTTTGGACTTTTCAACGGATCTTCGCGCTCTTATCAGTTTTGGGCTTTGCATTGGCTGTTGAGGCTGATGATGGAGTTTCAGTTATTCAACTCAAGGACCTTCCCCAATTGGAAAAGTCCTCTTACCAAATTCGAACTGAAGCATCGGTTTCCATTGAAAGTGCCCAGTACTTTTCCACGATTCCTGAAAAACCTGAACTGGATCGCAGCTTGCTGGTATCGGCTCATTTGCATCCGCAAATGGAAAGTGAATCCAGCCTGTCAGCGCTCGATTTTACGGCTGAGAAATTCACCAATTGGGGACCTTCGAACTTCACGGTGCGAGAGCTGTACTGGCAAACTTCTTTTTCGACTCTGCAAGCGCAAATGACTGCAGGTCGGAAAATCGAATTTTGGTCGCAAATCGATCACGATTGGAAACTGGGATTGTGGCAGCCCAAATCGGTTTTGGATTCACTTCGTCCCCAAGAACAAGGCCTCACCGGATTCTTTTTCAAAAAGAAGGAGGGCCAATTTGAAACATTGGCTTTGTTGTCGCCTTTCTTCATTCCGACCATGGGACCTGAGGTCAAAGAGGAAAATGGCAATATCGTTTCTGACAGTCGCTGGTATCGTTCTCCCTCTTCCACATTCGTCCTCTTCAATCAGCAAAGACGGGTGGTCTACGCTTTGAATATTCCGGATTTGCAGGATTTGGTTGTCAAACCCGGTGTCGGCAGTCGGGTGAGCTGGGGAAAAGAGAGTTCGGGGTTTTGGGCCTCGATCAATCTCGGCCACAAGCCAATCAATCAATTGATTCTTAAATACGACCGCAAACTCACGCTCAGTGAGGAAGGACAGGACACGGGGCTTGCTCCGCTTTTTCCATCTGTGACTTATCACACTTTGTGGGGAGCTGATCTCGGCTATCGCTTGGAGAGGGCAGGGCTTTCCATTTCTTACCTGGAAGACAGACCCTGGAATCAAATTCCTCAAGATCCCTTTGTCATTCAATTTGCCAATTCGATGAGGGGATATGCCCTGCAAGTGGACACTCCGATGGATGTTCCGGGATTTGAGTCGCCGATCAGCTTGGCAGCTGGATATTTACGAGTCGATGGTGGGGATTATCAAGATTTTGATTATCAAGGCACGGACCAAGGGGCGGTGTTTACGGACCGACTTCTTTTCTATGATGCGGCTCTTGTCCAGTTTGAGCACTCGACCACTCTGTGGCGCAAAAAAACTGTGTCAAAATTCAAGTATATGCGTGAACTGCAACAAAAGGGCACCTTGATCAGTGCTGCTTTGGATTTCTACCCTCTGAATCGCTTGGCTGTGACCTTGGGTGCCGATATTCTCGGTGTCGACAATCCGGGAGATTCGAATCAGAAGTCTGGTTTTCTCAATGAATTCCGCGCCAATGATCGATTTTATTCCGGAGTGAACTATGCGTTCTAAGCTCGGTTTGCGCCTGCTTTTAAGCCTGGCGACCGTGGCTGCGATGGGTTGCAGTTTGCCATTGGGCGAGCAGCCTCCTGAGACCGATCCTCTTGAAGTGGGATTGGCCGGAAAAACAGAGTGTCTCTCTCGTGTTGTTCCTGTTTTAGAAAGATTTTTTCAAGCCGAAGCCAAATCTCCCGAAATCATCGCCGCATTTGATTGCATGAACACGGCTCTGACCACTTTTGAGAAATCCACTCAAGGTCGCTACGAAGATCGTTTCACGGCTCGGGAACTGGCGCATTTTATCGAGCAGTATTTCCTGGAAAAAGGCTCTCGAGTTCCGGAAACACTATTGACCGAAATTTTCCGCATCAAGCAACTTTTTGTCGGCGGTTCTCTCGAGTCCCTGACTCGAGCGGAAATGGTGAATTTGCATTCTGTCCTTGAGGAACTGAAGCGATTGAGTCTGATGCTCAATCCCCACATGAAAGTTTATGTTCTGGATTGGAAATTGCGAGACTTGGGTGGATGGGACAATGATGTTCGCATTTTCGAGGATGCCAATTTGGCCATTCAGCAAGCCACTAAAGATTTGGCCATTCTGATTGAGAAAAACGGTCTGCCTTATCATCTTCCGAATGTTTTGATTCTGTTACGAGAACTGGCCGACTTCAATGGCTCCCAGTGGGAGTGGATCACCCAAGTCGAAAAAGCCATGCCATTGGTGGAAAAACTCAAGAAGACCTTGGCGGGCGGAGAGGCCAGCGATATTGCTCCGACCGAGTGGAAGCGTTTTGCTCTTTTAGGAGCGCGTGGCTACGTTCAGTACTTGCGATATTATTACTTTATCAAATCAGCAGATCTTTCCGTCGGTGGAAATCAGCTCGTGTATTTCGTCCGCTCGGTGGATGATTTGTTTTCTTACTTGGGCGATATGGTGGGAAGCAAGCCGGGGGATCAGACTCTGACTCGCGCCGAACTTTTGGATATCTTGCAGTCTCTTTCGGATTTCGTTCCTCGCATTAAAATTTCAGATGCACTTCTCTACGAAGTGATGAAGGTCAAGGTCGTCTTTTTCGGAGGGCGTTTGGATGTTTTCCGGCAAGAGGACTTTGAAAGAGCTCGAGCCAAACTGGAATCTTTCCGTTTGTTGACGGAAAAATTCCTGAATTACTCTTCTGTATACAGTTTGAATTGGAAGCCGGAAAATATGACGGTCTCCAATGCTCAAAGTTATTTCAAAATGTCCGAAGCCAATCTGGTGGAATTTAGCGAACGCCTAGGTGACACCATGGAAAATAGCTATGACATCCAGGATTTGATCAAGCTGGCGGCGGAAATCGACAAGCTCTACGTCAAAGAAGAGGGCCGCCCGTTCAAAGAAGTGGCTGAGCAATACGTCCCAGTGGTGATCGTGCTCAAAAACATTCTTTTCTCTGACAGCAGCTCGGTGATTGGAAAATCGGCAAAGCCTCAAGCCGAGTGGAGTCTCTTCCTCAACACCGCCGGCAGTCTTTACAGTCGCTACATGTATTACACTTATTTCCTGGAGAAACAGGAGTTGCTGCAGGAGCCAGGTCTGACTTTCTTCAATCGTTTGACCTTGGATTCGACTTATTTTGTCGATTCTCTGATCAAACGAAAAGAGAATCAGAGAATTGAGTTCTCGGAGCTACATGAGCTTTGGAAAGTTCTATTGCAAGCGGACTTTGTGAATCAAAAAGTGAAAGTCAAAACCTTGGATGATTTGACTCGAGTTTTGGTGCAGCGAGTGCTTTTGCCTCCGGAACAAAGATTGACCAACAAAGCGATCCCCGAGGGCTTGAGCCTCATTGCGACGGAAACACTTCGTTCCGAGTTTTCGAAGTTCATCGACAATCAAAAGTTCTTGAGTCTGGTCTATCAAGGTATCCCAGCCGATGACGGCAAATCCGGCCAAGCTTTGCTGGCGGATCTCAATGCCGCAGCTCCGACAATTCCACTCTTGGAAATGAAAATGATTTATGGCGGCCCTCTGGCCTTGTCTTTTGATTCCATGGGGCGTTTGCAAATGTCCAATCCTCCATTGGGGTATCGCGAATCGACGTCTCAAACGATCAATTTGGTGCGTGCAGCGGTTCGAGTGGTGATTCGTTCTTACGCCATGAGCTTGACTCGCATCCGGACTTATCAAGGGATCAGCTTGCCAGAGGCCAACACTCTGTTTGCGGACTTGAAGCCGCTCTTTGTGGATTTGAATATGCTCAATCCGGGCAACAAAGGTTTTGCTGACAGTCGATTCCGGGATGCCAATCTCTTCACTGCGGTTGGAAACGGGGATTCTTTTGCCGACTTTAAAGAGTTGTCGAATCTCTTTTTGATGATTCTTTCCGGAATGAAAGTGGATGATCTTTTCCAAGAAGAATTGGAAAAATCTTGTCAGATCGACAAACCGGGAACCAGCAAAGAAGATTGGAATGTGAAGTTGGATTGCGTGATTTCGGTTTATTCGAGAGAAATGCCGAAACAGTTCACCTCAGTTCCGGATTACCTGAAGTACACAATGGCATTAGAGCCCGCTCGCTGGCAGAAAATGTTCACAGGCCTTGTGAAAGCCGCAGGAGCGGCTCCGGATAGCAATGGCATGATCAAAGTGGGCGATTTGTCCTTGTATCCGCATGTCGTGCAATACGTGGAGACAATTTTTCAAGTTTATGATTTGGATCGCAACGGGGAACTCAACACACGAGAAGCTTTGTTGGCTTTCCCGACCTATCGAAAAATTTTGAAAGACGCGAGCGGCCTCAAAGATGAACAGCAGTTAAAAGGACTCTTCACTTGGCTCTTGAAAAACGGAAAAGCGCCAGAGGGAGCTGAAAAGCTTCAATTCCTTTTCTGGGTAGCCAAGGGTGAAAATGGTTGGAAAGTGAATGCCAGCCGGGAAATGCTCGCCAAAATTTTGGGCTTTATCGCCGATCAAATGAGTCACAACAGTGGACGAATCTCACTGGCCATGGATTTGCGCCTCTGGGCTGCTCCAGATCCAGTCGAAGTGATCACAGAATAAATCGAAAATCGAATTAGAACTTATTTTTCCACATCATAGACTCGACTGGCAGTGGAGTCTTTTGATTGTATTTCGCAGAGGGCTTGAGGTTGTAAGGAGTGAGCAATTCGCCGCGAACTTCGAAGTAAATGAGTTGGCCCACTGGCATGCCCACGTAAACACGAACAGGCTGTTTCACAGAGATTTCCAAGGTCCAGTGGTTGCAGAAGCCGATATCGCCTTTGCCGGCAGTGGCGTGGATATCGATTCCTAAGCGGCCGACACTGGATTTTCCTTCCAAGAAAGGCACATGACGGAGAGTCTCCGTGTACTCATGAGTGACGCCCAAATAGAGGACGTTCGGCTCAAGCACATAGCCTTCGGGTGGAATTTCGAATGTCTGAATTTGATTGTGCCGACGGGCATCCAGAACGCGATCTGAATAAGTCGCAAGAGTCTTTCCCAAATGAACATCATAGGAATTAGAACCCAAGCACTCACGACGAAAAGGCTCAATTTTGATTGAGCCTTCTTCCATGTATCGCAGAATTTCCTGATCCGTGAGAATCAAGCAGCACCCACTTGAAAAGGATTATTTCGTTTCGCGGTGGAGAGTGTGCTTTTTCAGGTTTGGATTGTACTTCTTCTTTTCCAAACGGCCTGGAGTTTTGGTTTTGTTTTTTGTGGTCGTGTAGCGGGAAGGCGTTGCTCCTGCAGCGCGGGATTCAGTGCATTCCAGAGTCACGATCAAACGACCTTTTTTCTTAGCCATAACAACTTCCTTTAAGCTCGAGGTGTTAAAACGAGGTCGTAGGAATAACAAAAGATGACTCAAAACTCAATAGACGAGTCATCGAATTGAGATTAAATATCAGGAAAAAGGGGAAATTATGCTTCAAATGGTGGTTTTCGGTCTTTTTGCGTTCATTTTGGGGGCTGCCGATGCCCAAAACCTTCCTGCCAACACCGTTTTTCGCCAAGGCTTGACCGAAGTCAGTCTTGAAGAAGCCCTTTCCGCCGTCAAACCTGGTCAAGTTGTCGTCCTCGGCGAAGCGCATGGCACCACCGTCATGGCCGACCAGCAAATGCAAGTATTGGAAACTATTAGGAAAAATGGATTAACCGTGAGTGTGGGGATGGAGTTTTTCAGCTATCCCGATCAGCTGGCGGTGGATTCTTGGCGCCGGGGAGACTTGGCAGAAGCGGATTTTCTGAAAAAAATTTCCTGGGGACAGGGCTTTCCCTTTTCGTCCTATCGTCGACAAGTGCAGTTTCCGCATCTGATGTCTGAATTTGTCGTGGCTTTGAATGCACCTCGCTCTCTCACTGGAAAAATATCCAAAAGTGGATTGGAGAGCCTGAGTCCCGAGGAGCAAGCTTTGATGCCTCCGCAATTCACTTTGGGGAATGAAGCTTATTTTCGCCGTTTCCAAGAGTTGATGATGGGGAGTGGACACGTTCCAACTCCGGCGCAATTGAACAATTACTTCGCCGCTCAAAGTGTGTGGGATGAAACCATGGCTTGGAAAGCGCAAGAGTTTCTGCAGAACAATCCTCATCATGTGCTGGTCATTATCGTCGGGGAATTTCATGTTCAATATGGAGGCGGTTTGCCGGATCGCTTGAAAGCCAGGGGATTGCCAGTGACAACTTTTTCATTGATCAATCTGGAAGGCCTCTCAGAAGTCGAGCAAAGCCAACAAGTCCAACCTTCGTCCAGGGACGGATCTCGTGCCGACTTTGTCTGGACATCCAGATTTTCAATGGAACAGTAAGACCTAGGTCGCGAGGGTCGTGACAGACTCCTATTTCGAATTCAATATAAGGAAAAAGGAGTCTCATTCCATGTTTCCTCTTGAAACTCGCATACTCGTAGCGGATGACATGCCAACAATCCGAGAGCTGGTTAAGAATCAGCTGAAGGCTATGGGCTTTAAAACTATTCTTGAGGCAGCAGACGGCGAACAAGCCATGCAAGTGTTGACCGCCAGTTACACTTCGGGTGCTCCAATTCAGTTGGTAATTTCAGACTGGAACATGCCAAAAATGACAGGTCTTGAGTTGCTTCGGCAAGTTCGTGCCTCGAGAGAGTGGGTCAATCTTCCTTTTGTATTGCTGACTTCCGAATCGGAAAGAGATCAAGTGACCGAGGCCATTTTGGCCGGTGTGAGCCAGTATCTCGTCAAGCCATTTGCGGCCAAAGTCTTCGAAGATAAGCTGAAGGGCGTTTGGCTTAAACACAATCCCAAATAAAAAATCTGAAAGTGGCTGTTGATTAAGCCGCTTTCAGATTTTGCAATTCAGATTTTAAATAAGGCACTTTCACAGTCAATTTGCTTCCCTGCTGCACTTTGGAAACCACCCAGGCATTTCCACCCAGTAGTTTCGCTGCATGCATGACAGCGTCCAAACCCACCCCGCGACCTGAAGTCTCAGTGACCACATCTTTGGTTGAAAACTGAGAGTCAAAAATGTGCTGAATCACTTGCTCATCTTTCTCTTGGGAAGTGTCGATGCCTTTGTTCTTCAAGCGAGATCGGATTTTTTCGGGATCGATTCCGCCGCCATCATCTTGGACTTCAATGACCAGCCAATCCTGACCTTTTTCTTGCTGAACGGAGAATGAGGTTTCGATTTTTCCTTCAGCCGGCTTTCCCAGTTCTTCGCGGCGTCCCGGGCTCTCGATTCCATGGTCGACGGCATTGCGGTAAGCATGAATCAAGGTCGCAAACAACTGCGAGTAGGGCTCAGGCAAAACGGGGAGATTCTCATTGTGAAAAATCAGCGGAGCCAAAGATTTCATTTCTCGTTCTGCGGTCGAGCTCGCCACTTCTTTGTACTGCTTGAAAAACTCGCCAATCGGCTCCATCAAAAATTCATGCACGAACTCGTTTTGCAAATTCAATGGAAGCTTTGATTGAAAACGTGACAGAGTGCGGGCTGGAATTTCCACCCAGCGCTGTTTAATTTTGTCGGCCGATCCCAGGATTTGTTCATTTTCCTGGGAGAAGTTCAAGAAGTGCTGTTCAATTTGCAGCGACGACTCTTTGAGTTTTTCAAAAGTCTGCTCCGTCGGCTCAAATTTCCATTCGGTCAGCAGGTTTTCAGAGTGATGGGCTTGATCAGCCATGGGCTTGATGGAAAAAGAAGCCGCTCCACCTTTGAGAGTGTGCAGGCAGCGGAAAATACTTTCCGCATCGGCCGAAGTTCCTTTGTTGAGCTCGGCTTTCAGCTCTTTGAGCAAGTACTCAGAGTCCTGAAGGAAGCTGAGGACCTGACGCTTGTGCTGAATGAGCGACACGATCATTTTGGCATGAGCTCTTTCTTTCTCCGCATCTCTCTGTGCCTCGATCAGTTTGGTGATGTCGGTGGCGACAACGACCACTCCTTCCATCACACCGTCATTGGAACGCAATGGATAGTATTCCAATTGGATTTCCAATCCTTGAGAGTGAGGATATTTAGGCGGAGCCAAAGGAGCCAAGTCCTCGAATGGCAGCATTTCAGCCCAAATCGTGGTCATCCATTTTTGAAAGCCGGGAACTTGCTTTTCATTCAAAGCCAAGACTTCCCAAATTTTTTTGCCAGCGGGTTTGTTCTCGACGGTAGTTTCACAAGCCTTGGAGAAAACTTCCAAGCATTGGCCTTCTTTATTGAAAATAAAAAATCCCTGATGGAGGCTGTCCAAGAGAGCTGTCATCAGCTGATTCAATTGCTTGATCTCAGCTGTGCGCTCGTCGACCATTTTTTCCAAGTTCTTCGAGTACTTTTCCAATTCGGCCTGAGCTTTTTGCAGATCCAGGATCACGTCTTCTTTTTGCTCCAGCTCGGCTCGGTATTTTTTCTGCAGTGTTTCTTCTAAAGTGACGTCGCGGAAAAAGACCAGCCAGCAGGCCTGACCATTCATTTCGCTAAAGGGCTGAATGGTGATTTGCACTTTGCCTGTTTTTTCCGACTCGGTTTTGAAGCCCACTTCTTGATAGGCTGTTGGTTCCGAAACCGAAGTCAAGCCACCCAAATGCTCAACTGGAGACGCAAACTGAAACAGCTCATCAAAAACCGGCTGAGATCGCATGATTTTGCGAACCGAAATGTCACACAAGAGAGAGGCGGGCTCGTTGCAATAGAGCACTTTCTTCTCTTGGTTAAGAATAAATACGGGTTCCAATAGAGTGTCGAAGATTTTTGGGTCTATCATTCTATCCTCACTCCCTCATCACTGGGGCTTTTCTTCCGGCAGGGGCCCGGCCGCTAAAAACGTTTAACTTTCTGGGTGGCGACCAAAAAGAAATTTTCTCATCGTTTTGAGCTTGCACGCGCCAATACAGTGTTGATGAGGGCATTTTGTTTTTCACTAAATAGCGACGCGCTGGAGTGGTCACGCGGACAACTCCTTTTTGAAAATCACGATCGGTTGAGATTTCCAAATGGTAGCGAGTGGCTTGTCGAACTTCCTTCCATTCAAACCAGACATAAGGAGATTCGTTTTTTTGCAGAAATAGAGTGACTTGATCGAAGGGCTCAACCAGCGTCGGAGTCGCCAGTGGCACTTTGAGAATGTATTTAAGCTCTCCGGTTTTGGAGTGGGCGGACTGAGGTTTTCCCATTTTGGACCTGGCCTGAACTCTCCAATAATAATCTCCAGGTGTTGGCAAAGTGACCTCTGTCGAGGGAGTTGACGATGAGTATTCAGCGGGAGCTGCGAATGACGGATCTTGCGAGACTTCAACCAAATACGAATCGACGACTTGCAGATCACTCCAGCTGAGTTGAACGGGCAGAGGAAGACCGGGATCTTCTGGACTGCGGCCCTGAATAATTTGTGGTTTCAATTCCTGAATTTCAGGAGTTTTGACTGTGACTTTCAGTTCGCCAGTGCGGCTTTCACGGCTGCGAGTTCCTTTTTTAGTTTCGGCAAAGACTCGGAAATAAGTGCTTCCCGGTGTCGGATTTGGCAGAGTCAATTCCGTGCTTTCGGTCGATATTTTTTGAGATTCTTTGAACTTTGGAGAGTTCGCCATTTCAACGACATATTGGCTGGCGTCGGCAACTGGATTCCAGGCCAATTTGACCTTTTTGGTGTTGGGAGCTTGGTAATCAATCTTCTCCGCGAGCAGCTGTGGTTCAGCCAAAACAGGGCGAGGCAAAATTTCAACTGAGAATTCCAACACCGAAGACCAAGGTCTATGAGTTTCGGATTCGCTGGTGGCGTCACGAACTCGAGCATAATAAGAGCCAGCAGTGAGAGGGGGGCTCAGCCATTTGGTTTCTGTGATTTGACTTTGGCGATCGACGATCGTCTCAAAATTTTTATCAGAGGCAAGTTCAAAATCAAATTTCGAATTCGGTAAGTCGTATTTCCATTCGAAGGAAATTTGGTTGCTGTCCATGAGCTCGCCATCCACGCTGGTTCTTACAGCAAAATGGGCAGCTGAAGCAGGAGAAGTCAGCGAAGGAATTCCGACTTCTTGGAAAATCATTTTTGAGACAGCAGAGAAAGCAGCTGGCCGGCCCTGGAGGTCGTCGGCGCGCACGCGAACATAGTATTCTCCACGGCTGGGGTACCCTCGAGTGAGGATTTGCTCGTCTTGAGTGCGTTCAGAAAAAACAATGTTCTTAAAGTCTTCGTGTTTTGAAAATTGCAAATGATAGCGAGCGAACTTCTTTGAAGTTTGCCAACTCATTTTCAAAGCCGTTTGGTTTTTGTAATGGGACCAGTGGGCCGGAGGAATGTTTACCCAGCGAAGAGGTTCTGCTTCTTTCTCGGATGCCTGAGAGAGGGCGGGATCTTCGGAATCAATTTCCACGGGGCCGGGGGCGTTTTTATCGGCACAGATTTCCCTTTGTTGTCCTTTGATGGACATATTCATACAGCCATCAATCGGAGCGGTCATTTTTCCGAACTTGAGATCCAATTGCATTTGACCATTTTCTTTTTTAAAGACGGCGAGTGAGTTTTCACGGAGGAGCATTTTTCTTCCATCGTTCAATTTGATTTCCACAGAAGATCCTTGGCCTGTGAAAATGCTATCTCCTGAATGAACCAAATCGTCTGAATGAGCTGTTGTCCAATTGAATTGATCTTTGAATTTGCGACGAACATCTTTGTCCGAGCTTTCGATTTTTCCGATGATCACGTGATTGGAGGATTCTTTGGTCGACGACAATAGCAGAGAGTCGTCGTACAAAAAGTACAACATCGTCAGTAGCAACACACTCGCAGTTGCTAGAATTCGTCGTTCAGTTGGTTTCAATGATCTCCACATAATCTCTTGAAATATTTCGGATTTTCCAAAAGAAGACTGAAGGGGGAAACGTCTCGGAATCGACCTTTTGTGAAGGAATCTAGACCAGATGGCCGACGAAAGTCCAAGCTCTCAAAAGTCAAATGGGCATCTCCCGGACCAACGCCTGCTTCAATGAAAAAAAGCATTTCCGAGTGTAAGGGCTAAAGACATAATAACAATGATGAAGCGCCGTGGCCTCAGCATCCGCTACAAAATTCTATTGTTTCTCATTTTGGTTCCATTAATCACGTTGGCAGCTTATCTGATTTTGGCAGTTGGAATTTTTAAAAAAGATAAAATCGCCTATGTTTTTGACAGCACTTTGGCAGTGGCCCAGACTCTTTCCGCTCAATCGACCACAGAACTCAATGGAGTCTTGTCATCGGCCAAGCCGGTCATGCAGGAGTTTCTATCTAAGCGGAATTTCGGAGAGGTTTCGAAAGTTGTCTTTGACTCTGAAGATCGCTTGGCCTGGCTCGTGGCTTACCGGAAAACTGCCAATGGTTTTGAAAGACAAGGCTTAGCTGAGAAGTTGGAAGGAGTCGCTGAACGCGATCTGCAAAGTTTTGGTGATTTGACTCCGTTATGGACAGAAGTCTCCCAAAAAGGCCGCCTGATTCGGGTGCCTTTCAAAGATGACCGCGTCTTGATTGTCGAGCGAGTCGGGCAAGGGGGGCAAGAACCGGATCATGCTGAAGAGTATTTCATGATGCTCAGTCGGATTCCCGAATTGGCGAATAGCTTTCGTTCGGCGAACTCAGAGGTTTATTTGGTCAGCGAGACGGGTTTTGTCTTATTTGGGCCTTCAGATTCAAAAGTGAATTATCTCACGAATCGGATTTCCGAAGATTTTGTCCGGAAAATTCGTGAGCAGGGCCGTCAGGCGGGAACTGAGGAAGTTCGCGGAGTCGACGGCAGTGTTCTGTTGTCTTCATTCGCAAGAGTCAATTTTGGAGAACTGACAGTGGTCTCTCTCGTCAACAGAGAAGCCGCTTTGATGGCAGTGAATGAGATGGTTCGCCGGTCAGTTTATTTTTTCATTCTCTTGATTTCACTTTCCACGATTCTGAGTCTTTTGGGGAGCCGTCGACTCACCTCGGCTTTGACCGATCTTTATGGGGCCACTAAGAAAGTGGCGGAAGGCGATTTTTCATTCCGAGTGCAGCTCAAAGCCACAGACGAGGTCGGAAGTTTGGCAGAATCTTTCAATTTCATGGCCAGTGAAGTGTCTCGTTTGATGGGAGAAAGATCTGAAAAGGCACGGATGGAGTCAGAACTCAAAACTGCGCAGACTGTTCAGGAGACTCTTTTCCCACCGTCGCGCGCGCAAATTCTAGAATTTGATATTTCGGGGTACTATGAGCCCGCCAGTGAGTGCGGAGGCGATTGGTGGCACTACTGCCAGGTTGAAGATAAAATTTTTCTCTGGATCGGGGATGCCACCGGGCACGGGGCGCCAGCGGCCTTGATCACCAGTGCGGCAAAATCCGCCTCGACGATCATCGAGCGTCTGAATGTTGATCCTTCTCACGCCATGCAATTGCTCAATCGAGCCATTTATGATGTGAGCAAAGGGCGAATGATGATGACCTTTTTCCTGGGATGTATCGATTTGAAAACCCACGAATTGATCTATTCCAATGCCAGTCACGAAGGTCCCTTTTTGATTCGAAAAATGGACCGGCCCTTCACAAAACAGGATTTGATTCCTTTGAACGAAGTGGTCAACCCGCGATTAGGACAAAGTCGCGAAACCCGTTATGACCAAACATCTGTTAAGATTTATCCAGGCGACCGAATAATGTTTTACACGGATGGGTTGCCGGACATTGAGAGTCCCGAGAAAGCCGCTTGGGGCGAAAGAGAGTTTCTCAAGGCGATTGTTGCTTGCAACAAGGATTATCCCCCGATTGATCAAGCCGTTAAGGGGATGGTTCGAAAGCTTGCGGATTTTCGGCAGGGGGCTCCTTTGAAAGATGATATTACTTTTTTTATGGTTCAATTCACCGGAGAAGCTGAGAACGTTGGGAGTTTTTCAACTTCTGATCCGGAAAGTGAAGGATCTGTCGCATGAAGTTTAAGGGTAAAAGCCAAATATTAATCGATGATTTGTTTCCTGAACTTTTCTCGGTTTTTCCGGATCTGGATGTCTACAGTCTGGATGAAATCAAAACAGAATCAGACAAAAAAGGCATTGTGGTGGATGAAACGCTCGAGCCCGAACAAGTGGTGGCGGCCTTCAACTCGCACAATTTGCGCCATTTGGTTCAAAAGAACAAAGGGCATTTTGAGAAGTCTCTCGTATCCGCGGGGCGCCTGATCGGCAGCGGATCAGGTTACTTTGACTCTCATTATGCGTTCTCTGTTGAAACTCCCAGTCGGACCGAGTTGATCGAATTCCGAGGTAAAAACGACAAAGACAATTTGATGCAAGTCTCCAATAATTTTATCGAAGTGATCAACAGCATGTCTGTTTCCACGGGCGCCAATGCGATCATCGAAGAGCTTTATATGAATGCGGTGATCGACGCTCCTCGGGAGGCCGAGAAGAAAGGCACGACGGTCCATGACCCCATCTCCAGCATTTTCCTGTGTCACACGGAAAAGTGGTTGCAGATTTCTTGTTCCGATCCTTTTGGCTCTTTGGATGTGAACAAATTTTTGAATCGGATGCAGGAAGTCTATACCAAAGGCGCGGGTCAGGCGATCAATTTGCAAGCGGGCAATGGTGCGGGACTAGGTTGCGTGATTCTGTTCGAATACAGCACCTGCTTGATTCTCGGGGTGCAGCCTAATAAAAAGACCAAGGTCACTTGCATGATTCCCCTGGGCGTCAGTAATAAACAACGAGCACAAATGAAAAAAAGTCTTCACTGGTTTCAACTGTGATTGGTAGAGTGTAACAAGAGGTTCACACATGGCAAAATTTGATATTAAGATTGAGAAGGCAGCTGCGGCATGGAAAGTCTCTCTCGTCGGAGTGATCGATGAAGATGTTGATTTCAATCCGTATAGTTTGAGTGGAGCTCCCGCTCTCGAGTTTCAGCTAGGGGCAGTTAAATCCATCAATTCTTGCGGAATTCGCGAATGGATTAAATGGGTCGGAACAGCTGGTTCAGCTCCCATTTCCTACTATGAATGTCCCAAAATCATTGTCGATCAAATCAATATGGTTCAGGGCTTCCTGCCAAGCACAGGCAAAGTGATGTCATTTTTTGTTCCCTATTACAGCGATGGCGCCGGAACTGAAAAGAACATTTTGTTTACTCACGGCAAGGAGTACGGAGATCAGGGGATTCAAGCTCCGCCTGAAATCAAAGACGAAGAGGGCAACGTCATGGAAATGGATGTTGTTGAAGCCAAGTACTTCAAGTTTTTGAAAAAGTAGTTCAATCTGAATGAAATCCTCGACCTTTGACCTGGGGTCGAGTTCTGATTTCAGAATTCAGTCAACTTTCTTCATTCACATTCCGATAAAGTGAACTAGGAGAAAGCTTTTTGATGGCCAAAGCAAAAGTGGCGATTCTTGAAGATGACAGCACGGTGGCAGCTGCCTTGAAGGCAGGGTTGTCTCGTGCTGGCTTTGAGGTTTTCGTTTCTGAGCGAAGCCAGGAAATTGCCGAGTATCTCGAGAAAAATCACGTGTCCACTGTCTTTGTCGATTGCTTGCTTCCCGGTGGGAGTGGCGTGGATTTCGTGGAAAGTCTTCGTCGGAAATATCCAGAAGGCACACTGGATGTTGTCATGATGAGCGGCATTTTTACAGATGCGGCTGTGATCAAGGACACCATTCGCACAACGAAAGCAGTGGCCTTTCTGAAAAAACCATTTGAAGTGGAAGAGGCCCTGAGATGCGTGCAGGTCAAGGAAGTGACAGCTTCTCGAGATGAGCACTCTCCCCGAAAAGCCTTGTATTTGCTTTTCAATAAGCCAAAAGTTTCCGTGCGTGAAAAACGCAAAGCAATTGAAGCCCTGGAAGAGATTCATGGATTCGATTTGCCTTATCTTTACAGTTTGCTCGTGGAAACACTGGCCATGGGGCATTTGAATATCGTTGGGGAAGCAGGGGAAGTCCTGGGGATTTCCTTTTCTGATGGCAAAATTGTATCTGTCGATATTGCTGATGAAGAAACCCAGTTGGGAAAGCTCTTGATCGAAGCTGGCTTTATTCATCCCGAGGATTTGAAGTCGGCATTGAGCATTCAAAATTCAAAGAAATTGGGCGAAAAACTGATTCAGGGAAGTTTGCTCAGTCCGCATGCTTTCAATATTGCCTTGGCGAACCAAATGAGTATCCGATTATCCCGGACAATCATTGATCGGCCCGTGAAAGTGAACTTTGTGGCGACGGATATTGAGCTGACTCAGCCATTTGTGGATTCCGAGGCGCTCACAGTCTTTCTACATGATTGGATCGCATCGAAAATTGATTTCGAATGGTTGAAAGCTCATTACACTCAATGGGGCAATTACAATTTGACCAAATCTCCCTCCTTCACTCCGGATCATCCAGTCCTTAAAATGCCATTGATTGCGCGCTTTGAAGGGCTCGTGGATCATTTTGTCAGTGGAAAATCATTGAATCGTTTGTTGGATACAAAGAAATATCCCGAAGAGACAGCTTACAAAGCTCTTCATTTGTTACTTTCAAAAGGCGTTTTGATCTTTGCGGAAAAGACCACGAAGCTCGATCCTGCTGAGAGATTGAAAGTCCTCAAAAAATTACATGGACAATTTGAGGGTAAAAACAAATTGGACATTTGGGATATTTTGGTGGGAATCGCAGGTGGAACGGATTCGGAACCTCAATTTGTCATTTCCGAATTCCGTAAGCTCTTAGGGGCTGAGCCCTCAGCTGGTGAGGCTGAGATTCTGAAGATTTACAAGCAGTTAAAGGCAATTTCTGATGATGCTCTTGAGTTTGCTCGCAGTGGAAATCGAGAGAAAATGAAAGAAGAAATTGCTAAGCAAGAGTTTGAACACAAGATTCGCGCTGCTTCCATTTATGATGAAGCCAAAGGTGCTTTGCAGAAATCGCAATACTCGCAAGCGATCGGGCACTTGGCTCGAGCGGCCCAAATGGACCCCACTTTGGAGAAAATGAAATTGCACATGATTTGGGCTCGCTTAGGGAAGGCCGAAGGAACCTCGGGATTGACTCCGCAATTCCTGGGTGAAATTGAAAATGATCTTTTGGCAGTTCCACCGGAAGAAAAGTTTGATGCCCTTTACTCATTCGTTTTGGGATTGCTTCACAAGGCCAAGGGTGACGTTGTGAATGCCAAGAAGTCCTTTGAAAAAGCGTACAATTTGGATGGCAATATGATCCAAGCTCGCCGAGAAATTGCGGCTTTGATGCAAAAGAATCAGAAAAAAGACGTCATGAACCGGGATCTCAAGGATCTTGTCGCGGGTTTCTTCAAAAAACGCTAAAAAGCTTTTCCAAACCCAATCAAAATCATCGCTTTATTGGTCTCGAGATCGCCAGATGAAGATTCAAAAAGGTATTTATGACTACGCAGTCCTAGCTCCCAATACAGTGTGGGATTGAGGAAGGACTTGAGGAAGACTTCTGCTTCATAGCTGGATTTCACGGGCCAATCGCTTTTGCTGCTGATCAAAGGGCTTCGCAGTTTCAAATATGTCCATTCAAAATATTGCGACCACAACAAGTGGTTTTCGAGTTCGGCCTGGATTCCAAGTCCATAGAGATAAAAATTGGTCGAATCCAGGAAAAAAGGTTGGATATAAGCTTCGGCCACGAGGGCGGAGCTTTGGAGGTGCGCGCCCTTCGAGTGGCGGTATTGAGCTCCAACAGTGAAAGATTTGATCACTGGGTCTGAAGAAACACTTTGGGCAAATTGAGAGTCATACTGAGCCGAGAAACCCCATTTTGCAGATGGCGTGAAGAGCAAATGTGCTTGCGTCCACAGGGGAGCCATTACGCGCAAAGTGGCATCAAAAGCCGCAAATCGAGGCAGATCATAGGCGGCAATAAAGTCATCGGAGCCCGATCGAACTTTGATGTAGCGGCGATTTCTTTCGTTTTTCTGAAGTCCGGTTAAAAGCCAGCGGTACTCACCGCTTTTGCTGAGACCCAGGCTGGTGTTTTTGTCAGCAGGCTCCAGGCGCAAGCCTTGAGAAGGCTTTAAAGTCAGCAGACTTTGTCCTTTGAGGGTGAACTCTTGATGGCCGGAAGTGATCTCCACTTGCGTATCCTGTTTTCGAACCTTTCCCTTGATCAGAAATTCTTGTCGCAATGGCAGATCGCCTTCACCTTTGATGTAGATCGAGGGACGATCAACTTCCAGTTGTGTTTGCCATTCGCCAGGGAGAGGGTGTTCCACCGTTTGCGGATCGACGGGTTCAGTTCCCTCCGCCCGAATGACCAGCTGTTTTTCATCGGGTGTCATGTAGACGTCCTTGAAATTAACTTCTTTCATTCGAGTGTCGACTTCGAGTGTGGCGCCGGAAAGCAAAAGTGCTCGAAGAGAAATAAACTCGGAGGGCGAATTCAGGTAAATAAGACCTTGTTTGTCGACAGCCTGCCCATTGATTTCAACATAAGACAGAGGGCGAAAACTGTCGCGTTGGACGATTTCAATCTGGTCTATTCCTTTGCCTCTTCCTCTTCGGATGTAGAGGTCTTTGGAGCAAAGGAAAGTCTTGGTCCGTGGTTCTTCCCGGTGAACACAGAAACGAAAGAAGGGATAGAGCTGCAAAGATTTGACCAGAGCTGGAATGTCGGTTTCGGTCTCAAAGCTTGCCAGAGTCCTATCTTCTGAAAGAGTCACCTGATCGGGTTTAATTTTCTCAAACCACAAACCCTTTCCACTGTTGTCTTTGATCGCGATTTCGCCCTGATTCAAGAGGCCTGCGGGCCAGTGAAAACGCAATTTGAAACGATCTGTGCTTTTGGGGGAAGGTAAAATCTGAAAGTCGATTTTCGTCGCGTCGACAAGCACATTGCCAATTTGAATTTGATCTTTGTTGAGCAATTGATATTCGAAGCGCTGAGGTAAGATTTGAATCCGACTTTTTTCAATCGGGAAATAAAGCTGAGGAAGATCCCCAGCCTGTGCTTGAATCCATCCCAATGCGAGGCCTATAATGGCGATCCCCAACTTCATTCTTCCATTGTGAAAGAACTCCTCGAAGCTGGCAATGGATTTGTCTTAAGCTACCAGTTGTTCCTCAATTTGCAAGAGCGGATCAAATTCAGAAAATCTCAAAATGCCCTTGGATTCCAAATCTCGCACAACCTGCAAAACTCGAATAGCTGCAGCTGATTGTTCTCCCGCTGAGCTGGTTTGACTGTGAACCATTTCCAGGATTTGTTTGGCTTTAATCGATGGCAAGCCTTGCAACCACTTTTCATGCAGAGGTGGCTCGTCCCTCTGGGAAAGCTGTTCCGCCAATTGATAAGCCGCCGCCAATACGTGGTCGGGCAAGGGCGAGGTGATTTCCATGATCACTTCCTGAGGCCACGAGAGAACTCTTTGAAATGTAATCGCTTTGAGTTTTAAAAGGTAAGCCCACCCTGGATCTTCTTTTCCCACCAATTGCAGGAGAATGTTTTGCTTGAAAGGTTCACTGGACTCAACCAATAAGAGCAATTCCTGAAATCCACCAGGTTTTCGAAACTTTTCCAATGTCGACATCTATCCTCCGGACCTAAGTCTTATCGGAGGAATGATGAAAAACGAAAGGTCTGTTTATTGGTTCAAACTGAGGCAAGAATCTGGCGTAGACTTTGTCCAGCCATGATTTTTTCAACCACGGCTCGAGCTTTGGTGATTTTGAGAAGAAATTCAGCTTCATGGGGGATGATGATTCTTTGGGGATGTCCCTGCCAGGCGTTTTTGATTTTCTCATTGAGTTCCAAAGCTTCTTTGTGGGATTCCGTGCGAATCGGGTTGGTGCTGTCGAAAGACTCGCTGTCCGCTGTATCAAGATGAATCACCCACTGATACCGTTGGAATTCGCGCTCGGCTGAAGTGCCCATCGATTCGAAAAATTCTTGGGCTGGGCCAGGCCAATAAGCAACGCTGTCCATCGAGCCGCGGTCACAGACAAGAGTGTGAGCTTTGGTTTCCACGGCGACTAAATCCTCGAGCTCTCTTTGCGTGAGGCAAATCGCCCGTTGGACGTGTTTGCGCCCTTCCGGAGTGGCTCTGCGCGGAAAACCGCCGCGATAGAGAATGCTTGCAGCTTCGGGAACCACGGCCACTTTGCCCTTCATGTCTTTTTGTAGAGCTTCGATAAGAGTGGTTTTGCCCCCGGAGGGTCCGCCAGTGACGACAATTTTTACTTTCTGCATGATTCCCTTTTCCATTAGTCTTGAGACCCTTCTTCTTCAATATCAAATTCCACCAAAAGTGGCAAATGATCGGATAGTTCTGTCCAGGGTTGCGCACTCAGAGTGGTGCTGCTCAAAATTTTCAAATGCTTAAAATAAAGTCTGTCCAAAGGGAGTTGGGGAAAGAAGCTGGGAAAGGATCTTGCCAACTTGTTGTGAACCGCGCTGTGAGATTCATAGGCTCCCAAGTGCTCGATGCACATCGGATGCAGCGACTCGCTCCAATCGTTAAAGTCTCCACCTAAAATAAAAGGTGTTTCTGGCGGGACGTGAGAGCGAGCTCGCTCCACGATTTTTTCCAATTGCTGCCGGCGCCCTTTTTCCCACAAGTCCAAATGCACATTGAAAATATGGAGAGTGTCATTCAACTCGGGCAAAGCGACCTCACAGTGGAGCAACCCTCTTTGCTCCAAGGAGTTGGTTGAAATGTTGATATTTTCTTCCATGATTATCGGAAATCGGCTGAGGATCGCATTGCCGTGATGGCGTTCCGAGAAAATCGCATTTTTACCGTAGGAGTAATGCGGCCAAATTGAATCCGCGAGGAATTCAAACTGTGTTTGCAGGGGCCAATTGGAAATTGACTCTTGAAAGCGTTTGTTTTCTCCCACCACTTCTTGCAAAAGCAAAATATCAGCATTGGTTGTTCGCAAGGCTTCGCGAATGGCATGCAAAGTGAATTTCAATCCCGTGGTATTAAAACCTTTGTGAATATTGTACGAGAGGACGCGAATTTTCATAACCAGTACCTGAACCAGTAGACGAGATGGGCGAACATTCTTTCCAGCCAACTCAGATTGCCAACATCTTCAGCAGTGACTGGATGCGACTGCTGAACGTCAGCTTCCCACTGTTTCATGATGGGGGCAACCCACTCTTTTTGATTCAACACGACTTCAACTTCCAGGTCATGATTGAGGCTGCGATGATTCAAATTGTGTGATCCCACCGTGGCCCATTCGTCGACCACGAGAGTTTTGGCATGCAACATTTGATGCTGATATTCAAAAATATGAACTCCAGCTCGCAGCAGTTTGTCATAGAGCGAGCGCGAGGCCCAGCGGACGGGAGGAACATCGGAAATTGCGGGCAAGCAAAGTCCGACGTAGACTCCACGTTGTGCGGCCTTTCGAAGAGAGCGCAAAACGGATCTGCGAGGTAGAAAATAGGCATTGGTAATCAGGATGCGATGCTCGGCTCTTCGCAGTCGTCGATTGAGGTCGCGCAGCAGCGAATAGCGCCACTTGAGGGAAGAGTTGAGGCGCAAGACCTCATCGCCTCTTTGGCGAAGGCGGTGCCGGCGACGCCAAAGGGAAGAGGGGAGCAGGAGTCGCTCAACGCGGGCTGTGACCCAAGCTTCCAGGCAGCTCTTGCGAAGTTGAACCAATGGCGAGCCCGTGACTTTGATTCCAGTGTCGCGCCAGGCCCGATCGCCCATGAATTCCTTTGTGTGCACTTGCGAAATGTTCAAACTGCCAAGAAAAGCTGTGTGGCGATCAATGAGAACGACTTTGCGATGATTGCGTTTGTTAATTTTGCGCAACAGAAAGAGGATGCGGCGCAAATTTCGCCAGGAAATTTTTCGAATGAAATCCAAGCGCAAGGGAATGGGATGGTAAATTCGCAAATGCAAAAGATTTTGCTCACAAAATTCTCTTAAACTCCAAGCCCAATTGAAGCTGCCGACCCCGTCAATCAAGATTTGAACTTTGACGCCGCGATTTTGTGCGGAGGATAAGGCATTCAGAATTCTCATTCCAATTGGGTCCATATTGAAAATATAGGATTCTAAAATAATTTCTTCTTGGGCCAGTTCGATGGCCTTCACCACATCTCGAAAGTATTCGTCGCCGGAAAAATAGAGTTGAATCGAATCCCAATTGGGCTTTACCATGAATGAGTTCCCGATGTGAAACTTAGCGTAAACCGGAGCAGCGTTGAAATGAAGTCATTTTTCAAAGGTTTTGTGATTCTGATATTTGCCATTTTGATGGGATGTTGCCTGGGGTGTTTTTCAGCGGTGTGGGCCGCGCCTTCGCAAGCTGTTTTGACAAATCCGATTTCAGTGGCCGTGATTTCAGGTGAAGATCAGGCGGACTATGACTCTAAAATTGCGCCTCTTTTGAAAGAGGGAATTAAAAACTGTTCAGGTTGTTCATTTCAAAACGTCACGCCTTATACCAAGGACGGGAAAATTTCTTTTGCGGATATTCCTGCTCGCCTGGAAAAGGCTGGATTAACGTCCAGCTTCATATTTATGAATTGGAACGCCCGCGTCACGGAAGAGACGAAGCCCATTTTAGAGACTCTGAAAAGACTTTCGAAGAATGGAATTGTCATTGTCGGTTCAGCTGGATTGGCCAAGGACGCAGAGCCCACTTTGGCTTTAAATAGAACTGTCTTGGGACAAACTCCTGGAGCTGTGATTATTGGCGAAATGGGTGAGAGAGAAAGGCTGCACACTCAAAGCTTCTTTGGTCCAGAAATGCTGACGGCCATCCGTCCACCCAAAGAATATATGGGGCAGGGATTCAGCTCCCTGTTTTTTGCATCTCGACTTGCCTCACAGTGGAACAAAAAGACCAGCCAAGATTGGTTGGCTCACTTTCAGAGTACCAAATCAAAAACACGTCGAATTTGGCCGGATATGGAAGATTTCTTCAATCGCTAAGTTTAACATTGTTGTCACATCCTTCTTTTTGACAAAATAGAAGTTGGAAGTGGTCTCTAAGCCTTGTTTTTAATTTAAAAAACAATGTCTTAGAGATAAAATCTGAGAATGCCATTAAATAATCCTCTGACGATCTGGACCCTCGCTTTTCAGCAGTCGAAAAAGTATTTTCGCAGGTACATCGTATCTCTTTTGGTTGTAATTTTGATCGTGATTACGGGGATGGAAATTTTGAATTCCAGCCGCAATCATCAAATTCGATTGGCAGAGCTGATCAATTTGAGCGGTCGGCAGAGAATGTATTCTCAAAGAATTGATTTTAATTTGCGTCAATCGGTTCTTGAAAAGAATGCCGATCTTCGCTTCAAAATGCTGACCACTGTCCGTCGTGATTTAGCAGAATTTCAAAAAGCTCACGAGACTCTGCAGCAATCCCGGTGGGGATTCCATTTTCTTGAAGGCAGTCCCAATTTAAATGATCTGATTAGGCAATTTGAAAGTTCGTCGCTGAAAGTTTTGGAAGAAGTTGAAGGCAAGTCAGTTTCCCCTCAGAACTCGGATTTGCAGGCTTTAAGCCACTTGATTCAAGGCGAACTTCTCAGTCGTCTTGATCAAAACGTATTGGATTTCGAAAACGAATTAAAAAAAGTTGACAGTCAATTGTTTCGTATTGAAAGCGCAATTTTTTTAGCTCTGATTCTGATTTTTTTGCTGCAATCCATTCTTGTATTTCTACCGATTATTCGTTCGGTGCGAAAGTCGCTGAAATCATCGGAAGAAAATGTTCGCAAACTTGTTCAGACACAACATGACTTGAGAGAAAGTCAGCAAATCTTTCAGAGTGTATTCGAAAGCTCGGCTCTGGGCTTGTGTCTGGCCAATGGCGAAAGAATTTTAACCCGGGTCAGTCCAGCCTTCTGCAAAACTTTGGGATATTCTTCTGAAGAGCTGATTGGTCGGTCCCTGGCGGATTTGAGTTATCCCGATGATCGCCATATTGGCTATGAGGAATCACAAGCGCTGTTGCGCGAAGAAAAGGAAACAGTCAGTTTCCAAAAGAGATTTCTGCACAAGGATGGGCAGGTGATTTGGGCTCAAGTCAGTGGCTCCCTTTTACGAGACAGTCAGGGGCGCCCCACGCATTTGCTCGGAGTCCTTCAGGACATCACTCTCAAAAAGCACACTGAAGTCGAACTGAATAAAACAAAAGAAGATGCTCAAAAAGCCAAAGAGTCGGCTTTGCAAGCCTCTCGAGTGAAATCCGAGTTTTTGGCCAATATGTCGCATGAGATCCGCACTCCATTGAACGGTGTCATTGGCATGACCGATCTCTTGCTCAACACTCCATTGAACGAAGAACAAAAAAAATATGTGCGAATTATTTCCGAAAGCGGTGACGGACTTTTAAATATCATCAATGATATTTTGGATTTTTCCAAAATTGAAGCTGGCAAAATGTCACTGGAGATTCTGAGCTTTGATTTGCGTCAAACAGTGCAAAATCAAGCTGACCTCATGATCATGAGGGCCAAAGAGAAAAATCTGGGGTTTCATATTCAGCACGATCCGGAAATCGCCAAGTTCATCAAGGGCGACCCGGGGAGAATTGGTCAGGTGCTTCTCAATCTGATTAGCAATGCCATCAAGTTCACCCAAAGAGGAGAAATCCGAATTGAAACCATTCTCCGCAGAGTGGGAATGCAACAATGGGTTCAGTTCCGGGTCACTGACACGGGAGCGGGGATTCCCCAAGATTTGCAAATCCAGCTATTTCAGCCTTTCACGCAGGCTGATGGATCCACGGCCCGAAAATTTGGCGGATCCGGCTTGGGTCTTTCTATTTGCAAACAGCTAGTCGAAATGATGAAAGGTCAAATCGGAGTCGAAAGTCAGCCGGGCAAGGGTTCCATGTTTTGGTTCACTTTCCCCTATATTCCAGTGGAAGAGTCGCGGATGGCGGAGCCCAAGGCTCGGTCCGCAGGTCCCGTAAGTTTGGCCGACAAGCGGGTGTTGATTGCTGAAGACAATGTCGTCAATCAATTGCTCATCAAATCTTTGGTGCAAAGCATGGGTTGCCAAGTGGTGGTCGTAGCCAATGGCAAAGAAGTCCTCAGTGCCATGGAGCAATCAGATTACGATCTGGTTTTGATGGACTGCCAGATGCCAGAAATGGACGGCTACGAAGCCACTCAGGAGATTCGCAAAAAAGATGATTCGCGAGGCTATCGAGTTCCCGTGGTGGCCCTGACTGCCAATGCAATGAAATCCGATATTGAAAAATGTTTTGCAGCTGGCATGGATGAACACATTTCCAAACCTGTCCGCAAAGAGCAGCTCTTTTCCGTTTTAGAAAAATTTATGAGTGGATCGTGATCTTTAGCGTCCGGGGAGAAGGACCACTCGCTCGCGATGTCGGGCTGGAATTCGAGACTCCAGAATTTCCTGTGCGACATGAGTCGGGTAGCGGCTCGAGATGTGAATCAGAACAATTTTTTCGCTTTCAATTTCGTCCAGGCGGGGAATGATTTCGTCGAGATGCGTGTGTCCCCACTGCTTGGCTTGAGCGACCGTTTTCCGGTCGTCAAGATAGGTGGCTTCCATGAAAAGGACTTTTGATTTTTTCACCTGAGGAGCCAAATCCAAAAATTCAATTTGAGTGTCGCCCGTAAAAGAGAAGAGCGGAGTTTCAATCAATTCCGTGACCTCTGTGCCCTGGGCCTTGAGATCTCGAATCTCGTGGCCACTCAGGCTTTGGTATTGGGATTTGAGTTTACGATTGCGATGAATCAAGCTGTAGCCAAAAGACTCGACTCGGTGAACTGTTGGAAAAACACGAATTTCATGTTGAGAGTTGATCTCAATTCGTGATTGTCCGTGCACGGGATGAAAATGAAAGCGGTATTGATGGCCCTCAATTTTTTCCCAGATATGCATGATCTCCTTCAGGGGTTCCACTAAAGTGGCCGGCATGAAAAAGTCCGGCGTCGTTTCATTGTGCATGGCTTTTTGAGAGATGATATAAGGAACTCCTGAAGCGTGATCCAAATGACCATGAGTCAGAAAGAACTTGCGCATGTTCAACGCAAAGGGAAGTCCTTGAGCCACATCAAAACACAAATGAAACTCAGGAAAGGTCAAAGAGGTCCGAATGCCTGAGAGACTCAGGCCAAAAAACTCGAGGCCGTTATGTTTCCAAGGGGACCCGGCCTGAATTCCCATGGACTCAGCTCGAATGAATTTTGGCAATCACATCGTGATTGATCCAAGCTACCGGTGCTTCGGGACGAGGGGAATCTGCCAGCATGATTTTGCCGCAAGCTTCAAACACGACTTCGCTCAAGGGGAAAGTCATCAAAGTTTTCGAGTCTCGATGCATATTCATCAAGTCATCGCTAGCGGTGAGCATGATTTCCAATTGCTCTTTGGAATTGTGCTGCGGCCATTTTTCAAAAACACAATGAGCTCGAATAACATCCGAAGTGAGATAGGTTTTGGTGTAATTCAGTACCTGATCCAAAGTGACGTCGGGTTTGAGAATTGACTGACACTCGTCCAGAACCACTTTCACTCTTGGGGATTGTCCGCCTTCTTTGCGAAGTGCGCCCAGCAAAGGGTAAAGAGAGACTTCGACGCCCGAGAAGATCGAGCTCGAGTTGGTGAGAATTTCAGGGCAATTGTAAACACAAGTCTTGAGTCCTTTTTGGGCGAATTCGCGTGAGTAATTTTCCAAACGAATTTTGGCCGATCCTTGTAGGTAAGGGCTGTAGGATTGCCAGATATAATTTTCCCCAACCAAAACCTCGGTGCCATGATAGCCGTAGGCCACATAGGAAACCTGTCCACCTTGCTTTTGAATTTTTTCACGCAAAGCTGCACTGTCGTTCACAAGAAATTGAAAAGTTTCAGCTGAGACTTCAAAAAAGCTCTGCTGAACAAATTGGCCCATGCTCGAGTTCCAGAATTTCTCACTCGACAAAAAGCGATCGCCAGAGCCTTTCAAAGCTCGGTTCATCAAAGGCAAAATAATTTTAGCGCGTGGAACTCCACCTGCCATCAAGTGAGCGAAAAGCACATTGGCGCCTTCAGGAATGTGAGCTTCCAATTGGCGCAAATACTCTTTCAAATGAGTTTGAAAACGCTGCCGTCCTTTTTTGCGAGCCACTTCCAGGCCCGCTTTGTTCATTTGGAAATCTTCCCAATCTGAAAGACCGACGCCTTTCAATTGGTCGACAGGAGATATCCCCTGGTCATCAGGTTCCATATCAAAGCCAGCTTCCAAAGGAACGTTGATGAAAGGCTGTGGGATGGCGGCTGTTTCTTCGGCATTGAGGGGGCGAAGAGTGCCGTCTTTTTCACGGCGGCCGACAGTGGTGCGAATGATTTTCATTCCCCGGCGTTCTGCTTCTTCGACAAGGCCATTGGCATAGCCGCGAGTGAACAGTTCGCCAAAAAGAACGAGAACATCGCCCTGTTTGAATGTGGAATCTTTCTTCAATTGACGGATAGCGTGATATGTCGAATTCATAGGGGATTATTCTTCGGCGACGGACAAGGATTGGTCAAGTCTCTCGGTGAATCTCTGCAAAAGCTTTGACGAGTGAAGTCAGTCTTGGTTTAAAACTTTTATGAAAGTGATCTGCCTGGTTCCTTCTTGGACAGAAATGCTGGTGGAGGCCGGAATTAACGTAGTGGGTCGCACGCGTTTTTGCATTCATCCTCAATCGCAAATTCAGTCTATTGCTGTTGTCGGAGGCACCAAAGATCTCAATTGGGAAAAAGTGCGTGATCTCCATGCGGATCTGCTCATTTTAGATCAGGAAGAAAATCCCTTGTGGATGAAAGAGCAATCTCCTTTGCCTGTGCTGACCACTCATGTGACAGGAATCTCTCAAGTGGCAAGAGAAATTGATCGCTTGGCTGAGGTACTGCAAACAGAAAAGCTCCGTGATTTGAGTGACAGATGGCGGCAAATCGAAAAAAACAAGCTCCAGTGGAATTGGCAGAAGATTCCAAGCGAAATGCAGCTGATTCGTCGCGATTTCGAAAGCTATCAGCAACTGGTGTATGTGATTTGGAAAAAGCCCTGGATGAGTGTCTCCCCGGAAACTTTTATTGGCTCTGTGCTTCAAAATTTGGGTGCTGAAATTTATCTTCCGAAATGGGAGTCCAAGTATCCCTCGTTTGAGCTCCGGGACTTTGATTTGCAGAAGACTTTTTTTCTTTTTTCGTCGGAGCCCTATCCCTTTCATCAAAAGCTCGCTGAACTCCGCAATCTCGGCGTCCAGGGCTCTATAGTCGACGGGGAATGTTACAGTTGGTTCGGAGTGAGAGCTCTGCGGTTTTTGGAGAGAACTCACTCGTCCGCAACATACTGAGATGGATAAGTTGGAATTCCTTGGGCAAAGATGGGCGCCAAGGGAGTTTTGCCAGTGTTTTGCACTTGTGAATCCAATTGAGCTGTTCCTGGGGTTTTGATTTGTCCTCCCAGCAAATTCATCAAACGACGGAAATCATTGTGCCCGCGCACGGCCATAAACAATGGGCGAGCCAGGTTGGAATTGCTGTCCAAAGCTTGAGTGGAAGTGATTTTCTGGTTCAAGATGTAATAGCTTTCTTGGAAGTTCACCCGGCGCTCGCGCACTTCGCCATCACAGAACATCAATCCGTAAGACAGTTCACGCTGAATTTGATTTTCTGTCAGTTCTCGGCTCATGATTTTTTTCAAATTTGATTTGTCCGGATTGAGCAGTTCTGAATTCAATCGAATCACAGCGCACTTCTCGTACCCTTGAGCTTGAATTTGGAAATTCAATTTTTCCAGCTGCAGAGACTCTCCACTCTGAATCACTGTGGAATTGGCAGCTCCTTGCCGTTCACTATCGGCACGGGCAATTTGATAGCGGAAACCACCGCCAATGCTAAAAGGGGAAAGCCATTTGCTGAAGCTAAAACCAAAATTGACATCCGCCGAAGCTGTTTTGGTGAAGGTCAGATCGTGAGCTTGGCTCAGTGTGAAAGCGCTATTGAAGTTCAGGTCTTTGATCTCGGCTGTGAGATTTTTGACTTTCTGAGGCGACTTTAAGAAATAACGATATTGCAAATCAAAAAAGTTTCGTGGATTTTGGCGAACGGCTTCATAGCATTGCTCCAGGAGGCGATTGAGATCATTGTTCTTCGCTTGCAACAAGGACACTCCACCACGGCTCGCCAGAGGACGTTGAAGTTGATCATAAAACCAGAAGCCACAGAAACGACGACCCAATTCAGGATTCATTTTGCCGCTGTTTTGCCATTGGATCAGTTCCTGGCGAGAGACCACGGACATTTTCTTCCAAACGTCTTGGCCTTCCGCTTTCCAGGCCGAAGGAAATGAAAGTGCTTTGCGCAGAGGAAGAGATTCCGTTTCTTGATTTAGATTGATTACGGCCAAGTTCTCACGGCTGGCGAAAGCTTGTTTGGAAACCAGTTGCTCGAGATTTTGTTTTTGCGCCAATTGATCTTTTTTCAGCTGTTCACCCAATTTCGCGATCAAGGACTCTTGAGATTCTCGTAGCAATTCCAAATTGCCACTGTCGTCTGAATTGGCCAAAACCAGAGGTCCGCGGTAAGTCGCAACTGAAAGATTCGAATGAGATTCCGAAGGCGAAATTTCTAGCAGGAGCCAATTGGTATTTCCCAAAGCTCTCAAATTGGGGCTTTCCAGTTGAAGGCTCTCGGCCACAGTTCCGCTGGAATCAATTTGGACGGTTTTTTCTTGAACTTGGTAAATTTGATTTTCCGCTTTATTAAAATCCTGAACCTGCTGGTCGACGATGGCCCAACGCAAGCGGTACGGACCCGGCGGCAGGGAAGTGTCCTCATAGCCCGTGGGATCGGTCAGGGAAGGTCGTTTCAAGCGAGCTTGCAATTTGAAAATGCCTTCTTTTTGAACTTTGATATTCAAGAAAGAATCGATCGGGTACTGAACTTGCTTTTTATCGAATTCATAATGAAAGAGGACAATTTTGGACGAGCCGGAAGCGCAAGTCAGTTCACGCTTGCCAATTTGTCGAGAGTCTCGCAAACCACTGTGCCCTTCTGACCAAGGATTCAGTTGCAACTCAAGAGTTTGGTTCATACCGAAATTGGTGTTTGCAATTCGTACAGGCTTTGAGATCCAGCATTCGGCATCCAAATAATTGAAAGCCAATGAATCTTCCCAAGTCACGCAACCTTTGTCATTGGAGCGCAGACTTTCGCTGCTACCATTGGTTTTTTGAATTTCAAAGTTTTGCGCTCGCAGGGGTTTCGAATCCAGAGGACCCATCATGCAAGCCGTGACTGAGAAAATCATTTCGCGCTGCTGACCTTTCGAGTGGCGATAGCCCACATGATTGAGGTCCAAAGGAGCGATTTGCACTTGCGACTTTTGATATCCTGTTGACTGTTCTGTTTTGCGAGTCAGCTCCGAATTCTCAGTTCCCAAGTTCAGGGCCGGAACCGCCGATTCCGTCACATATTGTGACAATTTGAGAGCGCCTTGCTTGTCTTGGAATGAATTTTTCAGTCGAGAGAAGGAGCTTCCCTTGATTTGGTCATACTCTCCCATGGCAAAAGCTCCTTCGAAGCTTCCCAGGTTTTTCGGTCCGTTCTTGGGTCGAATAATCAAGCCCAATTGGATCTGACCATAGCGGCTGGCGGGTTTCAGGAGGATTTGATCGCTTTGCAAAAGCAAAGAGTTGTTGACGATTCGGCCCTCGGTGAGAACGGGCTTTGACAAAGAACGCCGAACTTCGCGCCCATTTTCATTGAGCACATTGATCAGAATCATTTCCGCTTCGAATTCGCCCTCGGTGATGGGTTCCAAAACTCGGCCGCTGGTTTTCTGAACTGCCCAATTGGGCAAAGTGCGAATTTCAATTCCGAGATAAACTCCCTCAGAAGTGATTTTCTTTTCGTCCACGGTCAAACGCAAATCGTCAACCCAAAGGCCTTGAGTGGTTTCTTTTTCAAGAACAGCTTGCGCCTGTTCAGCTGGAACCAAGCTGAGAATTTTTTTATTCAAAAAGGACTCACCCTGGTTTTCCCAAGGATTTAAAGCCCACTTTAATTTTTTTTGTCCCTTTTGCAGGCCTTGGGCTGTCAATGTGCGCACAGCTTCGATCCAATGGGCATCGGCCAAATGATTGTAGCTAATTTTTTCGTTCCAAGTCAGACAGCCGGCTGAATCTGTGCTCGCGGTCGATGTTTGAGAGCCACCGGAAATTTCAAATTTTTGATTTTGGATTGGTTTCGAGTAGCGACTGTCTTTGAGGCAGGCTTTGAAGCTGTAGACTTTCGCCAGTGGCAGAGACAAGGCCGAATGTTTTTCTAGGCCGATGACTGAGACTTCCGTTTGATCGATAAGAAAAGTGGCGGATTCCGCCAATGGGTTTTCGCGCTCTTGGGGAGTTCCCATCGAGCAAGCCACGACTGACATAGATAAAAATAAACCGTAGAATTTTGTTTTGTTAAATGGCCACATCGAAAGTCTCCATTTTTAAATTCCAAGTTCGTTCACGCTGTTGCAAAGGCGTGGTGAAGACAACATCTCTTTCGCCGCCGGAGAAAGTGAAGCTCAAAGTCCTGCGATAGGACATCGTGAGACCACCTTGATAACCCACTCGATTGGTGTTGAGCCATGAGCCATTGTAAAGAGCGACGGCAGCATCCGGTTCAATTTTGAAATACTCATAAAAGGGGGTGATTTGCAGCTGGGGATTTACAGACAATTCGCTGGCGAGCAGAGAGCGATAGCCCGTGTTGAATCCAGCTGGCGCTTGTGAGTTGCGCAGCCATTCGCCTTTGATGATCAAATTCAATCGGCGGTGCAGGCGAGCCGTCAAAGCTCCTGAAGCAAATTCGCCTTGATAAAAATGAGTGAACTCAGAATCTTCATTGCCATTGCGGGAGAAGGTCGTGTTGCCCAGGAAAGAAGAATCGCTGGCCACTGAAATGGGAAGATTTTGAAATTGAAAAACTCCGGCGCGAAGATCCGCTTTCCAATTGGCGAGCTGCCATTTCGCAGAGGCGGAGGCTGTTTGCAGAGAGGGTGTTTGTTCAAATTCGCGAGTTTGAGTCGACAGAGAACTCGAAACTGGAATCGCCGACTGCACAGAGGCTGAGAGAGAAAAGTTTTCCTTTGAATCCGACAACAGTGCTAAACTCATCGCCGGAAAAGTTTGACCCGCCAACAAAAGAGCTGGGTGATTTTCTGATTGATCCAGAGCTCCGGCCGAGAGATGTCCGCGTTCAAAGAATAAAAGATTGGCCGAAGCTTCTCGCACACTCCACTGTGACTGCGAAGGGGAAGAAGATTCGACTGTCTGCTGATAACCTGTTTTGAAGGTGAATTTGGGAGCCATTTGGAAATAAAGCTCTTGCAGAGGGCGGTACTTCAAATCCGCCTGCAAGCGCATTTCGGTGATATTGGATTGATTGAACTCGTCGGCAAAGCTTTCCTGTTGCAATCGTAAATTCCAGGAGCCTTCCCAGGAAGCAAAGGCAGGGGAGGGGGAGGCCGCTCGCAGGGTCGTCGCTTGGCTTTGAGCAAAAGCTGTCTCGGAGAGCATCAAGCTCAAGATCAGAAATGCCAAAATGAGTGAAGTCAGCAAGCGCTTCAAAGTCATGGAAAGTCTCCTGAGGCCATGACATTTCAAGTTTCATGCTGCGACTGCCCTTGTTGAGAGAGCTGAATTTAAGAGTGAACTGTCTGGAAGCACTGAGGAATCTCTCAGTCTCAATTTGAGACAAGCGATCAAAGTTTAGACGAAGGACAAATTGCGGCAGTCACCCAAGAGAGCAATTCTTCAGTGGCCCCAGAGGCTTCTCGCACCTTTTCCAGGATCAAGGGGTGTGGGGAAGGCGACATCAAATTCATTGTCATGAGACTTTTGAGATCTCTGGCATTGCGAATTTCGTTCACGGCAAAGTAGCCAGTTCCCAGAATGACATGTTGAAAAGCCAATGCTTCGCGATTGTTGTGATGGTGAGGGCCAACAGCCACTGGTAAACCCACACACAGAGGCTCCATCACGCTGTGAACTTTGCCTTTGAAGGAACCGCCAACAAAAGCCAAAGTTCCCCAGGAATAGAGCTCCTGCAGGCAGCCGACCTGATTGACGAGAAGCACTTGCGAGTTCCATGAATTCTGCTGATCAGTGTACTTTTGATAACTCCAGCCACGCTCCTTCAAAGTGTTCTCGAGGGAATTGAGATGAGCCGAGCTGATTTCGTGTGGAGCCAAAATGATTCGTCCGCCGTTTTGAAGCCAAAAATCAAAAGCTTCAATAAGAATTTCCTCATCTTCCGGCCAGGTCGATCCACAGACAAAAATCTTTTCTCCCGCACTGGGTTTGAAAGGTGCCCAAATCGGATTGGGATTTTGCAGTCGGAAAAGAACTTGATCAAAGCGAGTGTCGCCGGAGACTTCAATTGGTGTTTGAACTCCAAGAGCCAAAAGATTTTCTTGATCCTCTTCGCTGACACAACGGATGAGTGAAAGAGAATTCAGGGCCAAGCGCGACAGAGAGCCCGAGAGCAGACCTTTCCGAGAGCTTTGCTTTGCAAAAGTCGCGGCAAAAAGAGCCGAGGGTATATTTCGTTTGCGAACTTGGCGAGAGACTTCGGGCCAGACATCAGTGCGGGCGACCAGGAAGACTCGAGGATTGTAGAAATTGAGAAAACGCGTGATGTCCTGAGGCCGATCCCAAGGGAGAGCCATGGCGAGATCAATTCCAGGAAATTTTTGAATCAATTTTTTGGCTGATGGCGAAAAATAAGTCACCAGCACCGGCACTTGCGGAAATTGCTCTTTCAAAGAGCGAACCACCGATTTTGCGTATTCAATTTCACCGCTGGAAGCATGAATCCAGATCGGGCGCGCCGGGAGAACCTGCAAGTTTTGCGAAGCCCGATCCGCGAGCATTTCCTGGATTTTTGGCGGAAGGAAACGGGAAAACAGCTGCAGGAAAAACAAAGCACTGGGCACTGCCAGAAAGCGATAAAGTGCGTAGACCAGCCAATCCATCAGAACCATGACTGGATTTCCTTGGTCACTTGCGCTGGAGTGATATCGACTAAGCAGCGGTGAAACTTTTCGTTCACACAAGGGCCTTGTCCATGTTTGCTGCAAGGACGGCAATTCAAATCCAATTGCAGAATGCGGGTGCTGGGCCGAGAGGGAAAACCAAAAGGAGCGGGTCCCATGAGAGCGATCACTTTTTTCCCGAGCTGTTCACCGACGTGCAAAAGACCTGTGTCATTGCTCACCAAGCCGCGAGCCAATTGAATGGCAGCAGAGCTTTCTTGAAGCGACAACTGTCCTGCCCAGTTCCAAACTCGATCAGGAGCCACAGCTTGCAACTCCTGAATAAAGCGATCATCGGGACCGCCCAAACAAACAAAGTTTTCCGTTCTGTTCAGGCGAATCAACTCTTTGAAATGTTCCAAAGGCCAACGCTTCAAGGAAAAGGCAGCCGAAGGCGCAAGAGCCACATAGGAAGTGATTTTCTCTGCCGCCAACTGCGAGCGAATTTTGTCGAGAGCTTTGTTGGGAACAAAGATTTGCGGCACTGGCGGCAAGTCTCGGCTCAGTCCCCAAGCTTGCAAAGGCTCGAGCAAATCGCGCTGTCCGGAAAACGGCAATTCGTAAGTGTTTTTGCGCAATCGAAAGAGCAAAAATCGTTTCCATCTTTTTTGTGATTTGCGCACAAAAAAGGGCGGATCAAAAATTCGAGTGAGATCGAGGGGGGGGCGCAAAAACCAAGAAATCAAATGCGAGCGCAAATTGTTGTGAGCGTCGTAAATATGAGAGAAGCGCTCTTTCTGCAAATCGAGTATTAATTTCAGCAATCCCGAGCTGCCATTTTTTCGATTCAAAGTCCAAATTCGGTCAATGTCCGGGTGCCCTTCAAGCAAGGGGGCCATGTCCAGGCGGGTCACCCAGTGAATCTCCGTCTTTTCCCCCTGAAAACTCTTTAATTTCGCTGGAATACTAAGGGCTTGCGTGACATCGCCAAAGCTCGAGAAACGGATGATGAGGATCTTGTTGCGCGCCTGAATCATGAAGAGGCGATTATAAGCTCTTTTTTACGCAAAAACGAAGGTTAAATTCAGGGCCCAAAATGGGCTCCTGCCTAAAATTTAGTGAGGGGCTGTCCGGTCAAAAGCCACTAAAGCGTCGGGAAGTCATGATTTAGGGCTTGCCGCCAGGTCCCAATATTGTAGAAGAAGGTCTTTTGATGAGACCTGTGTGGAAAGCCCTGGTCGGGGCGTCTATTGCGTTATCGGCTTTTTCAGCTTGGGGAAACCCCCAGGGCCGAGTTTCTTTGACTCAAGCGGGTTTTATCAGCCCTGACTACAGCCAAACCCTTAAGAAAGATTACCAATTCATCGGCGCGGGGCTCGACACTTTGGCGGAAGCTCGCCAAGAAAACGAAATTGATGACAGTCTGCAAGTTCAAATTCGAGGAATGATCGCCCCCGGAGCCCCGGTGATGAATTACCTCAATGTCTCCCAACTTTTCTGGAAACAAGACGTGCTGTCTTTGGGGCGTAAAAAAATCGCTTGGAATTATTTGGATGAAGATTACTCGCTTGGAATTTACCAGCCACTATTCAAGTGGAATCCTCTGCAGTGGGAATCGCAGGGTTTGACGGGGCTTTTCCTTCATCTCGAGACTGTCGCGCCGATTCCTTGGGGAATGACACTCTTTGCTTCGCCTTTATTTATTCCCAATCAGGGAGCTGGCTACGAAGTGCAGGACGGCGTTTTTATCGCTTCCAATCCTTACTTCAAAGCTCCGCCCACTTTGGCCTACGTCAATGAGGGAGAGTTCAGGATCAATTACAACATTCAAAAGCCCAGCGCTGAAGACGTGGTGATGCGCCAAAGTTTTGCCGGCAGGCTTTTTGTGGGCGCTCCTCAGAAAGGGGCTTTTGCGCAAATCTCCTACGCTTATAAGCCCATGAACGAATTGAATCTGGGCTTCATTGGCTATGCGCCAGCGGTTCGCCAACAGGTGAATGTGGAGATTCAGCCTGTTGTCTCCAATCACAGTGTTCTCAGTGCTGATTTTCACTATGTGTTTGAAAATTTCCGAGCGGGTATTTCTGCGGCTCGTGAAACCCCACAAACTCCTGAATTCAGCAAAGAGTGGACTTACACCAATTTCACCAATTCCAGCTTGGTCAGTCCCTTTGTTGAATTTCGCGACAAGCAATTGGAATTGAAAGCTTCTCTCCTCACAATCGAAGGGGCCGAATCAATTGGTTCTGGTCCTGAAGCCCATCAAGCGAATAAGTTCATTCCTCAGCGCTATCCTTTCCGCAATGCTGCTCAGCTTTCGGCTCGCTATCAGTACCGGCTCAAGCGTTTTGAAAACTTGGCTTTGCAAACTCGCTATTTGCGAGGAGAGTCGGGAGAGTTTGATCTGTGGCTCACTCAGGCTTCTTATCAATGGCGCCAAGGCTGGGCTTTCAATGTGGTCAGCCAAATGGTGGCCGTTGAGAGCTCTGAAAAAGGTTTGAAAACGGCCTACAACTCGTATTTGGACAATGATCTTTTGGCGATGGGGGTCAGTTATGTTTTCTAAAATCACCTGGCGCTCATGGGGCTTTGTTTTGATTTCAGGGTCCCTTTTGCTCACGGGTTGCGAAAAGTTTCTCAACGGCCGATCGCAAGAGGAAAAGCGGGAAGCTCAAATTGTCACGATCAGCACGGATGAAGTGAAATGTTTGAAAAGCACTCCGGATGAATTGCGCAAATTTTTTGCCGATCAGGGGGATGCAACGACATTGCCGAAAACTGTGGGATGCATTGAAAGTTCTCTGAAGACTTTTTTGCGTTTGACCCGAGGCAGTCATTCCGAAGGTTATTTGGCAACGGAAGTGCAGTATTTCTTTAACACTTTTCTCATGAAGGAAAATAAAGTATCTGACGGCTTCCTTCGTGAGATCATGAAAATCAAAGTCGTGGTGGTCGGTGGATCATCGGACTTTGTGACTCGTTTGGAAATGGAGCAATTCGTTCAGTTCTTGCACCAGTTCCAAATGGAAATGCAAAAGCTCAATGGCAAAATGAAAGTGGCCCTTTTCAAGGGAGATACTTCTCATCGTTTGGACAATCAAAGTCTTGAATCCATCCAAAAAGATTTGCACTCCTTAACGGCCTTTATCTTGAAATCAACCAAGCTGACCTCTTCCCGTTATCAATGGGTCGACTTTATTTCTTTTCTCCATGAGCTCAGAGGCTTTGTTGGAAATTCGACTGATTTGGAAGAGATTTTCAAATGGGTGCCGCTGGCTGAGAGTGTAAAGCTCTTGTTCTTGGGAGAAAATGCCAAGCTGGTCAGTGAAGGTGACTGGATTGCAGCCAGTCAGTGGGCCGTGAACACTTATACCACCGCCCTCAAATTTCGCTATCAAATCAAAGACAGCCCTTTTGAGACTCCTCAGCAATGGAATGTGCTTTTGTCTTGGTTGGACGAGGGCATTGAAGCTTTGGAAGCATCTCCGGCCATGCGCGATCGGAAAATTCTCGAAGCCAAAGCTGTGGATCGAATGATCGACGAAGTCTTCAAATTGCAGATGTTCCAGACCGTTCTGTCTCCGGAAATGACCAAAGCCACTTACCGAAAAGCTCTGGTGCATTTCATTGAGACTCCGCAGGGGCGGGGGGATCCACTCACCATTCAAGGTTTGAGCGAAGCCCATTTGCGAATTTTGAAGCAAGAATACAAAGTGTGGAAGCTCTCTCAGCGCTTCTTGATCGACACGTACTCTCAGTTCCCATCGCTCAAATTGATCAATTTGCGTTGGTATGTTGAGCGCTATGATTTTGAAAAAGCCATGGGTGAATACTCATTGATGGAGAAAGAAGTCTTGTTCCGCAGTTGGCAGGACTTCAAAGGCCTTTTGCTCAATCATCCGGCGATCACTTACGATCGCAAAATGAAAGTGCGAGTGGCTCCGCGTTCGGAAGTTGAAGAGTACACTTTTGTCGGAGCCAATTTGATGAATGGCTTGCGCAGTTTCACGCGGTTGGTTTTGCGGGGGTATGGAGATCGTCAGAGCCGTTTCCTTTTTGACTCGAAAATTCAGAAAAACCGGCTTGTGCACATGGAAGAAGACTTCCGTGATTTTGGTCGCGCCATTGGAATTTTAGATCCGCGCGAAACCAACGCCGCCGCTCGATTTTTTGACCAGGGCAACTTCTTCACTTTGCACGGCAATGGCGACAAAGTCCTCTCGGCTATCGAGACTTTTGAGGTTTTCAATTTGATGATGTCGGGGGCTCGAACTCAGCTCTTGGAAATGTATGCGGACTTGCAAGCAGAAAACTGTCTTGTGAACCGAAAGGACATTTTCAATAAAAACTATGTTCGTGAGCGATGCTTCTACGATTTGTTGCAGAAAAGAGCTCACATTTATTTGGACAATATGCCGGGAATGGCTCGCTTTATTCAGTCACTGGATTCTAAAAATTGGGCCCGAGTCTACAAAGCACTTCTCTCGCTCAGCCTTTCCAAGACTCATGAAAGTGGCCTGCTCGAGTCTTCGGAGATCCGCTCACTCAACACTCTTCTTCACTTTATTGAAACTCTGATTGTGGTTTACGATGCCGACCATAACGGGCAGTTGTCGGAAACTGAAGTGGCAGCTTCTTTGCCGCGCTTCGGGCCGTTTATTGAATCCATGATTGAGAAGAAGCCCAGCTGGATTGATCGCACGGTCGGGCCCTATTTCTTGGAAGATATTCTCTTGTTCCTGGTTTATGAGGGACGTGAGCCATCAGGCACCGATCTGGTGACCTTCAAAGCAGAACGAGCTTTGGGATTGGGGCAGGCCGGTCGCGATCATTTGGTGACATTGCTGAGCGTTCTGAACAATCTTCTCAATACGACGACAGTCAATGTTGCAAAGTAAACGAGTCTTTCAGGCTATATTTCTGTCTTATTCGACTCTGCTTTTGCTGGGCCTATCCGACAACATTCGTGGGCCCTTGTTTCCTGAGATCCTCAAAGCCTTTTCGCTCACGGACTCCGAAGGTTCCTTGTTTTTCGTGCTGACCTCGCTCTCTGGGTTCTTTGGAGGCTTATCTTCGCATCGTTTCGAGAAGCGTTGGGGAACTTTGGTGACTTTGAGAATGGCTGTGCTGTTGATGGCCATTTCGCAACTGCTCCTCAGTGTGGCTCCCAATTATGGGATCTTGCTTTTGGCTTCGATTTTATTTGGCGGAAGTTTGGGTGTCATGGGGGTCTTTCAGAACCTGCTTCTGGTGCAAACGGTGCCCAAAGGGCCTTTCAAGAACAAAGTTCTGGCAGGGCTTCACAGCACATATGCGGGAGCTTCCTTGCTGGGGCCTTTGATCGTCAATGCCGTGACCTATTTGGATTTGCCAGTGCCCTTATGGCGAGCTTGTTTTGTGGTCACTTCTTTGTTTGGAGCGGGCATCCTGGCTCTCACTTTTCGGGGGCCGCGATTGCAAGTGGAAGTTCCCGGGCCACCCATTCTCAATGGCAATGAAAAGCTTCTGGATTCCATAGCAAAAATTTACTTTGCTGTCATGTTGGCCAGTTATGTGCTCGCCGAAATCATGGTGTCCTCAAGAATGGCCTTGTACACTCGTCGCGAGTTTGGGGCCAGCCTGACGGACTCGAGCTGGTACACTGCGGGATTCTTTGGCAGTCTTTTGCTCAGTCGCGTGCTCTTCACGGTGTGGAGTCCTCCGCTGAAATTGAAAACCCAGCTGGTTCTCTGTCTTTTGATGACCGTGGTGTCGCTGATATTCGGAATTGCCATTCATCCGATGGGTTTGGCCCTGGCGGGTTTTTTTATGGGGCCTTTCTATCCGATGATGATGGTGGCGATTGGACATTTGTTTTCTCACAGCGTGAGCCAGGCGCTCTCTTGGGCTGTGGGTCTTTCCAGCCTCTTTGTGGTGTTGATGCATTTCAGTGTCGGCTACATCACGGAAGCATTCAGTTTGCAGACAGCGTTTTATTTCGGACCGGGTTTCTGTGTCCTCTCACTCACAATGTTGGTGCTCTATGAAAAAGTTTTTCGTCGGTTGCAACCTGCATTTTGAAGACGAACTGGAGATAGAACTCCAGGAAATTTGGCCTTATCTCATCGAGGCGGACGGGCGTCCTCAAACTTCGGCCTGCAACATTCTGGATAAAATTCCAGGGGGGCTCTTGCTCGAAGCTCCTTTGATTGTGGGTCTGCAAATCAATTTTTTCTCGAAGCTCGCGAACCGAGTTCTTCTGCGCATCAAAGAATTCAAAGTGCGAGATTTTCCGAAAATGTATCAAGCGCTGAAGGAGTTGAAAAAAGAGCCGCTTCTTCAAGGTTTGCCTTTGCAGTTTCAAGTGGCGGCCAAAGAATCCCGACTCAACAACGAAAAAAGAATTCTTCAAATCTTAGAGGAGATTTTTGGGCCGGCTTCGGTCGAGAGCACACAAACTCTCTATGTGAGAATGGATCAGGATGTGTGCACAGTCAGCTTGGACTCGAGTGGAACGCATTTGCACAAGCGCACTGATCGATTGAAGCAAGGAGAAGCTCCTCTGCGCGAAACTCTCGCTGCTTTTTGTGTGCGCAAGCTGATCGCGGAGAGCAGCGTTGTTGAAATGTCCCGAATCACTCTGGTCGATCCGATGTGCGGCACAGGCACTTTGCTCAGGGAAGCTCACTCGTTGTATCAGCCAGTGATTCGACAGGACTTTTCTTTTTTGGAATGGGCTCAGACTCCCAAGATTCTCAAGAGTCCCAGTCTGCGCTCTAATTACCCAGACTTTGCTGGGTTGTTTGCGGGCCTGGAGGGCCAGGATCGCGATCCTCAGGCCGTCGAGAGAGCTTCCCAGTCCCTGGCGAGCGTCACGGAGAAGGTGCATGTGCGCGTCCAGGATCTTTTTCAAGCCAGGCCCTTGGAAGATGGCATGGAGAGATGGCTCATTTGCAATCCACCTTATGGTGAGCGCTTGCAAGCGGACTTCGATGCCTGTCAATTGATTGGACAGTTCGATAAAATCTACCATCCCACCCGAGTCGCCTTGCTCGTCGGAGAAAATCAATCTCGGCAATTGCAGAGAGGGAAAGTCTCTCTAAAGCTCGAGAATAAATGGCAATTCAAGAATGGCGGACTGCCGGTTCAATTGTTTTTGTTCACTCGCCCAAAATAAAGTGCCTCGGGGTCAGGTCGACAAAAACGGTGATCTCAGGTATAACTCGCTCCCATGAAAACCACATTTATTTTCGTTCTCTCGTCGCTTCTTATTTTCACAGCCTGCACTCCCGGAGATCCTCAGGTTTTGAGTGAGCAAGATCGCCTGGCCCGCCAGTCGCGCAAACCTCGCAATGAGGAGAAATCTAATCCCTCGGTCAAGATTCCCGAAAAAGTAGAAATCCCTATGGGAGCACTCATCGAGGCTCGCCAAGCGCAGGCTCTGCAGATTTTAAAGAAAGCTCGACAGTTGGTGCGAAGTGGAGCGGAAATTGCCCGCGAAGGTTGTGTGCAAACAGAACTTTTGGAAAAGTCTGATTCTGTCCGTCGATTCAAAGTTCTGTTTTTCAATTGCGTCAGTGAGCAAAATGCCATGGAGATCGAGTACAATGGTCAGGGGCTCTTAGAAATTCAGCTGTCAACTCCGCAGGAAATTTCCAGAATTCTTTATAAGACTCCGTCTTTGAAAGAGAAATCTCCGGACACTCTTGTTTATCTGTCGGCCGAGAATTCTCAAGTGGCCATCGAAGATGCCATGGATTTGGAAATGACTCAGAACAAGCCCGGTGAGTTTGAGATCAATAAGTTCAATGCTGAATCTATTTTGCAAATCGGGGAAGGGGCAAATTCCACTCTCTACACATTGCAGATGACAACTTCCTCGGGATCCTTCGTCATGAAGGAAAATTCCCAAGTGGAATCCCGATTGATGAGCAAAATTCAAGCGGAAGCTCGCAATACCAAAAGCGAATTGGTCAGTTTTTCTTTAAAAATGGAAAAGAAAATCGATTCTCCCAATTTCTCTTTTGAGAAAAGTTTCGGCAAAGGTCGTCCTCGCACTGGTCAATTGAATTTCAGTGACGAAGCCATCACCTTGGTTCCTTACAAAGGACCTGTGGTGACAGTGGCCAAACAGAAGGCGGCCACTCAATTTGATGGTCAATTGCCTTGGGGCTTTTGGTTTTAATCAGGGACGCGGAGCAATCTCGCTGTAAATCGGCAAATGATCCGCGACGCCGACGGCACTCTTGGCATCAAATCGCGCCGGAGTGCCATCCAATTTCAATTGATATTTTCCTTCACTTGGAATGCGAATTTTGTCGCTGAGAATTTTGTAACCGCTTTTTTCATCGAGAAAGGCCGGGGAAAACAAAAGCACATCAAAAAAGTTCCAAGTGCCCCGGTAATTCAAAGTGCCTTCGCAAGTTATGCAACCAATCAGATGCGAGACTTGCCATTTCGAAGCCATCAGCTGGCTTTGCAATTTGTTCGTCTGTTCTTCTTCAGTTGAAATATTGCTATCGCCACCGGCCACCACCAACTCATTGGGATTCTTTTTCTCCAGGAGTGCATTGAGATTTTGGATGGCTTCACGACGGAACTCTGTTGGTGCGGCCTGAGAAGGGAAGTGAAAGCCCATCACCGTCAGTTTTTTTCCATCAGGTAATTTCAAGGGCACTTCGAGAATCCCCCGAGTCAGCGGGCGTTTCCAATCGGGTTTTTGCATTCCATGGCGAATTTCCATCGGGTGCAATTTGGGCTCACCAGCCAATGGCAAACGAGACAGTAAACCAATGTCAATTCCCCGGGTGTCTTCGCCTTCAATCAAAACCACGGTCTGATATTGAGCGGGTCCCAGGTATTTGTCATTGAGCTGCTTGAGCACACCCAAGTTCTCAACTTCTTGAACCAAGAGAACATCGGGCCCTGTGCCCGGGATCGATAAAATCGTGTCCGCCAGGCGTTTCATTTTTCTCTCGAGCAAACGATCATTCCAATCTGTTTCCAGGCACTCTTCTTTACGGTATTCAGAAGTGTTTTTCTCGCAACCGGCACGCAGTTCAGGGCTTTTCTTTTTCAGGTCGAGAGGGAGAAAGGTGTAGTCGTCTTTGCCTTCGTCATGACGAGTGTCGAAGAGATTCTCCACATTGTAAGACATGATGCTGATAGATCCGGGAGTTTTGCTGACTGGGGGGCGAGTGGCACAAGCTGCAAGAGTGACTAAACTTAAGACAGTCAGACGGTGTAATGCTTTCAGCATAAGGGTCTCCTTGAGAGAGAAAAACCATCTTATCAATCAGCAAAAATCTCAACTTGAAAAAGGACTTCGAATCATCGATAACTAAGCGCATCACAAGGGGCTCCCATGAAGTCAATGTTGAGATTGTTTTGTGTCCTTCCGATTCTGATGGCCATGCAGGTTCAAGCGCAAGAGACCAGTCACTCTGTCAATCAGGAGTCAAATTCTTCTCGAAGCAAATGGGGAGCCAGCTACTTTAATTTTGCCAGTACCGAAGTCGAAGCTGCCGAAAAAGGCACGCCAGCGATCAGCACTTACAATTACCTTTCTGCCAATTACAAATTCGCCAAAGATCAACGTCTCAGTCTTCGTCCGGCTTGGTTCATGAGCTCAGAAGGAGTGAACGGAAGAGGCGAAAGCAAACAGTCGGATGTGGCTTTGGGGGACTTGCATCTCAATTACTCGAACTACAGTTTGGGATTGTTGCCAGGGGATTGGGAATTGTCGGGTCAAGCGAAACTCTACTTCCCGACAAGTGAATCGGCGCAGATGAAAAAAACAATCGTCTATTTCAAGGGCGAGTTGATTTCGGAGAAGCCTTTGCCAGGCGGTTGGCTCCTGCAGTACACAGCGAAGCCAGGTTACTGGTTTCAAAGTCAGAGATCTTTCCGCAACGAGTTCCAGCGCACCTCTTATCGCACGGGTCTGGAAGAAACTGTGGTCGACGCTCGCGTGAACAAGTGGGGTGAGCTGAACCACTACTTTGGCGTTGGAAAATATGTGAACTCGATTTTCACACCCAAATTGGAAGTCGGTTTCTTGCACGAATGGTACTACAATTCGGAACAGGTTTTCCGTAGCAGTGCGAGCAGCAACAAACTCAAAATTGCACCCAACACAGAAATTCATGTCTCTCGCAAACTGTGGTTTGTCTTCGGCGTGGAAAACCAAATTGAGCTCAATGATTCGCGCATTGCGGCTAATGGCTGGCAAAACAGAGATGGGCAGAGCATCAAACTCTTCCATGCTCCGGAGACTCAATATTACCTGATGACATTCCTCAGCTTGTAATGAAAAATCCGAGTCTGTGAATCAGCTCAATTACCACCATCTCTTTTATTTCAAAGTCATCGCCACTGAAGGCAGTATTTCCAAAGCAGCGCAAAAGCTGCGTTTGGGGCAGCCGACCTTGTCCATGCAACTCAAGCAGTTCGAAGAGTTTATTGGACACACTTTGTTTGAGCGAAAGAATCGCAGTTTGATTCTCACCGAAATGGGACAAATGGTTTTGAGCTACGCCAACGAGATTTTCCGCTTGGGAGACGAATTGGTGGACGCGATGAACGACCGCCCCCATGCGCGAAAAATCAAATTGCAGGTTGGCGCCCTGGACAGTGTTCCCAAGAATTTGATCAAAGCATTGATGGAAAAAGCTTTTGAAACCAAAGAGTGCCAGATCACGGTTCTTGAAGGTGAAGGGCCCGAGCTCATGGAAGATCTCGTCAATCATCGCTTGGACCTGGTTGTCTCCAATGGTGGTCCTTTGGCAAAAACCACCGAAAAGCTTTATGCCAAGTCTTTGGCCAAATTTCCACTGCTCGTGGTGGGTGCTCCTCGCTTTGAATCTCTGCAAAAAAGCTTTCCCAAAAGTCTTGAAGCCGCTCCTTTTATTTTTCCAACGATTCACAGCCGAGTTCGCAACGAGATTGAACACTACTTTGAAACAGAGCGAATTCATGTCGATATGATTGCTGAGACTCAAGACACCAGTTTGCTCAAAGCACTGGCGATGGACGGACGGGGTTTGATCGTGGTGGCCGAGAATGCCGTTCAAGAAAACCTGAAAGACGGTTCTTTGATTCAAATCGGACGATTGGGAAGTAAGTACGAAGAACTGTGGTTGATTTCAGCTCATCGGAAAATTCAAAATCCAGTGGCCAATCTTTTGATGAGGGATTTTTCCTTCGATTCGGAATAAATTCGGAACTCAGTTCAACTGAGCTCGCCAAGGTCCTTGTGGTAGACGAAAGGATTTTTGTTCGCCATTTGGCAAATTGAAGCTCAGGTAAAATGCTTGCAAACAAATCACTTCGTGATCAGCCAACTTCAAAGGCGAGCCATAAGCAAAATCGCCCACGATGGGAAAGCCGGAGGCAGACATCTGCGCTCGGATTTGGTGCGTGCGCCCGGTGATCAGTTCGATGATCACTTCGCTGAAGCCATCGGGCATCTCGGTCTGATCGAGCACTTTCAATTTGCAAGGAGCCCATCCTGGCTTTTGAACCAAGGAAACATTCTTGGGGGCGCGGGGCGAGGGTTCCATATAATGAGTCCATTCGCCCAAAGGCAAATCCCGGCCATGCACCAAAGCCCGATAAATTTTCTGAACTTCACCTTGCATCAGCTTTTGATTGATATCGGCCTGGGCTGATTTGGATTTTGCCAGAATCAGCAATCCCGAAGTTCCCATGTCCAAGCGGTGAGTGACAAAAATATCTTGATCCAGCTCACGAGCGACTAGCGAAGCAATATTCTCACGAATATTGTCGACAGTGGCAGGAACGGGGAGCCCCGAGGGCTTATTGAGAACAATGAGGTCCTCATCTTCATAGACTTTCTGTTCGCGCCAATTGAAGACTTCGGTTGGAAAGCGGCGAGGGTTCTGATGGACTCGCAAATAAGCGCCTTCTTCGACATGCACATTATCAAGGCATCTTTTTTCATTGAGGTAAATGGCGCCAAATTCCCGCAGGAATCCGGTCTTGTTCGGGGAAAGTTCAAGATGTTTCTGCAGAATATCCTCCAGAGGTCCTGAAAAGGATGCGAGCAGATGCTCAACGCCGTAGTTTTTTCCTCGGAGAGTGCTGAAATTCATCGTGTTCAGGGGATAGCACATCGCTCCGAAGGTCTGCAATTGCAAAAAAAGCTGATACCTTCTTGGTGTATGCATTTTTCAGAAAGCTGGTTTTTTCAGTGGCTCTCGCAATACGCCTATGAACCTGTGAAGGTTTATCTGGGCGTTTTTTTCATGATGTTGGCCAGCGGCTTCGGCTTTCCACTCCCAGAAGAAGTGCAAATTATCAGCGTGGGCATCTTGGCCTATATGGGGGCGAACCCTCATCTCTTTCCTCCACCATACCCTGGGGCTCCCGTGGTGGGGGGCTATGAAGCGGCTTTCTTTGTTTCGCTCTCAGTGATCTTTGCCGACAATTTGGTTTTCTGGATTGGTCGAACTTTCGGTCGACGACTGATGAAAATCGAAAGGCTGAAATTTTTATTTGATAGCCATATCATGACCAAGATTCAGCAATATGCCCACAAGTACGGAGTCTATGCGGCTTTTGTTTTCCGCTTCACTCCGGGATTGAGATTCCCAGCTCATATCTTTTTAGGCATGAGCCATTTCTCAGCTTCGGCTTTTTTCCTTGTCGATGCTTTGGCTGTGGCGATCAGCGTTCCAACGCAAATACTTTTGGTTTACCATTTCGGTGAACCTTTCTTGGGAACACTTTACAAATTTAAATCTTATGTGGTGGTGGCTTTTGTGCTTCTCGCGCTTTATTTGATTGGGCGCAGAGTTTGGCGGCACTATCATCCGACGGCCGCCAATTGATCGATTAAGCGGCTTTGTGAGACGGGTAAATCGTTTCCAAATCCAATTTGCAGTTCACACTCAAGGAAGTTTGTTTTTCAGGTGTGCGACCTTTGGCATCCGGCCAGAAGATTCTCTCGTAACCGTCAATCAAACCATAAAGCTCTTCGCGCACGCGGAAAAGAAGGCCTGCATCTGCCCCCAAAAGCCAATCCATTTGCACCAGATAAAGAGTGTCTTCCAGCTCTTCTGTGTTTAGAGAGTTCAAAAAGCTTTTGGGAAGATTTTCAATCAGGCAAACCGCATTGTGCGAATATGAGTGGAAGCATTTGCTCAATTGCTTGAAAGCTTCCGGCTTCATCGCGTCTTTTTGTTTTTTGAAATTGTAATAAAGAAGAGCATCGTTGGCGACGTACTCAGCTTTGCTCAAATAGTCGGTGATGGAGTCCACTTTGCAGGCTTCATGGGTCACATCTTGAGCGCGAGCATTGTGATCCATGGCAATCAGAGAGCGCAAATTGAACAGCAATGAATGCAAGTAGTGGAGTTTCTCCATGCAAGCTTTCGACAACTTCAAATTGAAGTTGTAAACCAGTGGCTGCTCCATTTTGGTTTCCAAATAATCAATGGCTTCCACCAGATGGGCCAAATGAGTCAAATCCACTCCCCAAGGGCGAATGGCTTCATCCAAAGTCTCAGTGAAATTGCGCTCGAAATACTCGGCCAAGGCGCCGAGGCTCGGGCTGTCCTTCAGTTGTTGGCGGAGAGCTTGAGCGCGCGGATGAGAGCGGCCAAACAATTCATGATGAGGCTCCAGAGCCAACCACGCTTCATGACAGAAAGGGAAATTCATTTTGGGAGCGGAGAAGGGATTTTTCAAATGCGGATTTAAATGCACCAGAGAGAGACCCACCAAGGCATCGGCGAAATAGTGAAAGGGCTCTTCTGGCTGATTTTGTTTGAATTGCGCTTCCTGCCAAAAACGAATTTGGCGGGGACGTAACACGGGACCGGCTTCGACTTGAATGTCAAAACCCAACCACACTTGATCTTGAGAAGACTGCTTTTTCATTCCTGACTCCTGGCATGTCAAAACCTTCGACATTTCATCGGAATCGAGCTTAGTATTCTCAAGTCGAGGTCTTGCCGGAATGAAAACTTTTATCGACTCTCACTGCCATCTTTCTGACCTACGTCTCGAGTCCGAAGTCGAGACCATGATCGAGCGAGCCCGCTCGCGGGGAATCACGCGGTTTTTACAAGGAGGAGTCGGACCTGAAGACTGGCAACGGCAGCGCGAACTCAAGGCCCGGCACCCCGAGATTCTATTGTGTTTTGGACTGCACCCTTACTGGGTGGCGGATCATTCCGAGGCCGAGTGCGAATCAGCCCTGGATCAATTGGCACGCGAACTTCATCAAGCTCAAGCCCTTGGCGAGTTGGGATTGGATCTGCGCCCGCATATTGCCAAGGACTCGCTGGCTCGTCAGTTGAATGTCTTTGAAGCGCAATTGGAAATGGCAGAAATGGCGAGAAAGCCGATTGTGCTGCATTTGGTGAGAGCTTTCGAGGAGGCACAAACGGTCTTCGACAATTGGGGAGTGCCCTCGATGGGGGGGATGGTTCACTCTTTCAATGGCTCGGTTCATGAAGCTGAGGCCTATCTGCAGAGGGGATTGCATCTCTCAATCGGTGGTCCCGTGGTTCGCCCCGACAATCAAAAACTGCATCAAGCCGTGCAAATTCTTCCCTTGAATCAATTGCTGGTGGAGACCGACAGCCCCGATCAGCCGCCACCGCGGTTAAAAGACACATTCAATGAGCCGGGGAGTTTGTGGGATGTGGCTGAAATGATTGCCAAAATCAAAAAAATGACAGCCGAGGAAATTCTTGACATCTCGAGCCAGAACCTCGAAAAACTGCTCTATGCAAAATCAGAATCCAAATTTCAATCCTGAGACCCAACAACCTCAAGAAACCAAATACGTTCTGCACCGTCGTTTTGATCGCATGGGGCGATTGGTGGGCGACTCTGCGATGGAAAAACTTTTCCGTTCGCATGTCATGGTGATTGGTTTGGGGGGAGTGGGTTCTTGGGCGGCAGAAAGTCTTGCTCGTTCGGGCGTGGGTCGTTTGACGGTCGTGGACTTTGATGAAATTTGCATCACCAATGCCAACCGCCAGTTGCACGCTTTGCAGGGCTTGGTGGGAAAAAAGAAAGCGCAAGTGATGGCCGAACGTTTGCGAAAAATCAATCCGCAAGCCGAAGTCAAAGATCTCGCCATGTTTTACAACGAACAAAATTCCGAGACGATTCTTTCTGAAAAACCGGATTACATCATCGATTGCATCGACAATCTCACTGCTAAATGCCATTTGCTTTCGATTTGCCGCGAGCGCGAAATTCCAGTGATCACTTCGGGCGGAGCTGCGGCTCGCTTGAATCCACTGGCTGTGAAAATGACGGACTTGGCGGAGACTCACACCGATCCCTTGGCTCACCAAGTGAGAAAAATTCTTCGCAGCAAACACAATTTCCCTCGCGAAGGTAAATTTGGAATTCCCTGCGTCTTCTCGGCGGAAACACCGATGATGCCCGAAGAACTCAATTACGATAACGGCGAAGGCTTCAAATGCGTTTGTCCTCAGGGACAAAATGATGTGCACTCTTGTGACAAGCGCCGAATGATCTATGGCACAGCGAGCTTCGTGACGGGCAATTTCGGTTTGGCTATGGCCTCTTGGGTCGTCCGTCAGATCGTGGAGCCGGTGATGAAAACAAAATCCATCCCTGACAATGCGGAGTGGTTGCCATGAGTTTGATTATCTTTTTTGGCTTAGCCACTCTGATCACTTTGATCGGTTTGACTTACACAGCCTTGGTGATTCGACATCACTGGCAGCAGAGTCGTTTGCAAGCTAAAGCGCAGACCGAAGACACTTCCTCTCCCAACTGATAAAACACTTGCCATTTTGGCAGTCAGTCTTTAACTTCGATGGCCACAACCTATGCCATAGACGAGGCCCTCGTCTGCTCTGGACCCAGCGCTTGCAAAGTGCTGGAAGAAAATCATGAGGAAAAAGAAATGATCACAAACGGAGTCATTTCAAAATTTATCGATCATCACTATCGCCACTTCAATGCTGCCGCCATGAAAGATGCGGCCATTGCTTACAAAAAGCACTTGGACAACGGCGGTCAAATGCTGGTGACTTTGGCGGGAGCGATGAGCTCAGCGGAACTCGGTCTGTCATTGGCGGAAATGATCCGTCAGGGCAAGGTTCACGCGATCTCTTGCACAGGCGCCAATCTAGAAGAGGACGTTTACAATCTCGTCGCTCACACTCACTACGAGCGCATTCCGAATTACCGTGACCTGACTCCGGAAGATGAACAAAAGCTTTTGGATCGTCACTTGAACCGTGTGACTGACACTTGCATTCCAGAAGAAGAAGCCATCCGCCGCATTGAAGACGCGATCCTCGATGTTTGGCAGGAAGCGGACAAAAAAGGCGAGAGCTATTTGCCACACGAGTACTTCTACAAGATTCTTTTGAATGGTTCGTTGAAGAAGTATTACGAAATTGATCCCAAAAATTCTTGGCTTTTGGCAGCTGCGGAAAAAAATCTTCCGATGGTTGTTCCTGGATGGGAAGACTCGACAACTGGAAATATTTTTGCTGGCCACTTGATCAAAGGGGACATCAAAAACGCCACCACAGTGAAGTCTGGAATCCAGTACATGACCACTTGGGCTGAATGGTACATGGCTGCCAGCAAAAAAGCTGACATTGGTTTCTTCCAAATCGGCGGCGGTATTGCCGGCGATTTCCCCATCTGTGTTGTGCCCATGTTGCACCAAGATTTGGGATACACAGAAGTGAAATGCTGGAAATACTTCTGTCAGATTTCTGACTCCACCACGTCTTATGGTTCTTATTCAGGTGCTGTTCCGAATGAGAAAATCACTTGGGGTAAATTGGAAATTGAAACTCCAAAATTCATCGTTGAGTCCGACGCCACTATCGTCGCTCCACTGATGTTCGCTTACATTTTGGGTTGGTAATTCACGAAGGAGTCGACCGTGGTTGAAATGACAGGGATCTACAAAGGCGCCAAGCGATGTGAAGTCACTCATGGACCTTCAGGATCTCTGCTGTCCACGGACGCTCCGAAAGATAACAACGGATTGGGAGAGGCTTTCTCTCCCACCGATCTCGTGGGTGTTGCTCTGGCGACTTGTGTCCTCACGACAATGGCGATTGTGGCGGAACGCGACGGCAAGTACGACGTCAAAGACTCTTCTTTTTATTTAACCAAAGAAATGAATGCCAATCCCCGCAAGATAGCGCGGTTGACTGTGCACTTTAAATTGCCCTCGCAAATTGATTCTGATTACCGCGACAAACTGGTTCAAATTGCCAAAACCTGTCCTGTTCACCGCAGCTTGCATCCCGAAGTAGATATGCCTCTGCAGTTTGAATGGGTTCTCTAACCCGACTGGGCATGGGACGTCTTTTTTTCGTTCTCACTTTTCTTTTGATTTCTGTCACATACTATTTGCACTTGCCCGTGGCGGTTCAAGCTGGTGACAGTGGCGAGCTGGTCACAGCAGCCGCGCAATTGTTTGTGCCTCATCCTCCGGGATTTCC
>JACCDX011857378.1_pt1 | contig 94486 bp, 128 predicted proteins | sample 7449681 | NCBI WGS metagenome assembly JACCDX01 (sample SAMN15323450, study PRJNA562643) | freshwater metagenome | isolation source: river surface water | place: USA:Blue River Watershed | collected 2017-08-18 | reverse complement strand
CTTTCTTAGCCATTTACAAGAAACTCGGAAGGGTGGCAGCTCCCCCCACCCCTCCACACATAGAAAAAACTATAAAACTTATCCACAAAATAGTTCCTTAAATGCGAGTGCCTCTCTCAAGTTCTCCGCATCCTTTTTAGTACCGCGATTTATGAGTTGTTCTGCCAGGTAGGTATCCACCGCGAGAATAGCCTTTTCCATAGTTATATACTTCTTACCTAAAAACATATTCTTATTCTTAGGGGTCTTGGTCATAGTTACCAAGGTAGGGAAAGACTCCGTAGGAGTAGATTCTATTAGGATGTTTTTATACTTCATCATATCTTGTATTGATTATAGGGATAGTGCCTGAATTACTTTACTTACCACACTCTTGTTCATATAGGTGAGTTCTTGTTCCAAGGTTCTACCCTCGTTCTTAATCTCGTTCACCCAGTATTCTACCGAACCCCAAGTTGCCTTATTCTCTATAAAGATATAAGAGGGGAAGTACTTTAGTTGTGTACCACTATCGGTTCTTACCTCCACATCGGAGTATTCGTAACAATCTGTCATACCATCGTACCTACCGGCTTTGAAGGAGTTACCAAAGACAGAGATTTGTCCGAAGATAGGGAGGGAAAGTGGAGAACCATCAGAGTTACACACATTCACTCTCACGGAAGAACCTCCACTATATACATCAGAGGTTGCCCACACTTTCACACCGGGAAAGTTCTTCTTCACGAACTGCTTAATCACACTCGCGGTGTTCTTGGCACTCATGTAGATAAATTGGGTGTTGTCCCACTTATCTACCATCAGGGAGTTAGAGGGAAGTTCGAAGGTCTTACCTGAAAGTTGGATTTTGATTTTCTTAGATTTCATATCGTTTTAAGGGTTAATGTTTATCTCTTTTCTACACTACTAATATAGGAAATATATTCCACATATCCAAATCCTAGAGAAATATTTTTACCACATTTCTCTAAGTATCTGATAATGAGGAGCATTGTTTTTAGAGACACACCTCAGATAGGTAGTTCTCCAGTCCCATCACCACCACCGGCTTAGAGAACTTCACCTCGTGGTCTATGTACTCATAAAGGCAATGGTCATTGCTCTGTTCCTCCACCATCTTAGTAATGGCTAGCACTAGGGCCTTTTTGTCAGCATATAATGCCATCTCGGCATCTAGTGGGAAATAGAAATCTACTGCACCCTTGGGTTTCCAATAGGGAGTATTCGTATCAGAGTAGTTCTCATAATACTGGGCGGTTACTTGGATAGTACACATCATATCTTTAGGGGTTATTTTTTAAACTGTTTCAAATTCTGCAATTGCAAAGAACTCACCTTCTTCACTCTCGAACATGAACCAAGTATCAGGTTCACCAATGAGTTCAAAAATGTATTCTCGTTCTTCACCATCTTCCCATCCCTCTCGGTAAGGAATCTCATTCCCTTCTAATATCCCTCGGAATTGGGGAGCAGGGACAGCGGTGGGGTTGTTCATAAGGAAGTCTGATAATTGCTCTAGGATTGTCATATCTTATTTGTTTATGGGTTCGTATATGGTATATGGTTCATTGATTCCGGTCTCATTCACTCGGTAGATGGTTCTCTCGATAACCCACCCAAGTCCTTCTATGTATATCTCTCTTTTCATAATACTAATATAGACAATTCTGCCGAGAATTCCAAATGTTTCCTCAATTATTTTTCAACAAATTTACAAAATGTTTCTCTGCCTTAAGGTAGGTGTTTCTACCTATCAACCCATTGGCGTATCCAATAGAGTTAGCCATGATACATTCTACAATTCCAGCTTGGTTCATTACCCCTCCGTAGATGATGGTGATGAAGTGGATATAATCGGAAAGTTTCTTAGGAGGTCTCATATCTTAAAGTTTGATGTTATTAAAGGATTCAATATGTGATAATAAATCGTAAATGGATTCTTCTAGATCCTTACCATTATAAGGGATGATTTTCATTTCTTGATTCCATGGCTGGTACATCATGCCTTCCATGATTATCTCATCATATCGCTCATCTAGTAGGAGGGGGTTCGGTTCGTAGTTCATATCTTGGTCTCTCATTACACTATAAACATACGAATAAAAGCTGAGAATTCCAAATACTTAGTGAATTATTTTTTAATTTTTTCTAAACATTTTTCACACACCAGGTTAGGGTCCTCATCATAGTATTCCATGAACCTCTTGGTATCCAGTACGAATGTACCCCGGGAGTTCCTATGTAGGTGTCTCCCACATGCTGTCCTGGATGGGTGAAGTTTCCCATTCCCTATACTCCCGAATATGTGTGCTTTGTAGTTCATATCTCTTAATAGTTCATTACTGATTTATATGCTTGGATAAACATTTGGTTGATTTGATTATTGATTTCTCTATCTAACTCTCTTTGTTTCTTTCTCACTATGGAGTTTTGTACTCTAACAATTTCGTTAAGAACTTTGATGATGGAGTTTCTATCTTCTGCAATCACACCCACTCTCCACTCAACCCCATTTATTCGGAGTATCTCACCCAACTCTCTACTGAACTTTGATTCAAAGTACTGAACCCCAATTACACTCTCACCACTCATTCTTACTAATCCTAGTTTCATATCTCTTAGAAGTTAAGGGTTGTGATTTCTACAAATCTGAACTGATTAGCGTACTCATACGCTTGGGATTCATCTTCAAACACTCGGTATCCTTCGTGGATTGGGGTTTGGTAGTTGGCGGTGAAAGGGAGGACTTCGTAAAGGTTCATATCGTTATCTCTTTTAGTACATTACAAACATACGAATAAATGCTGATATATCCAAATTCTACCACACTTTTTTTCATCTTTTTTTCATGACAATGTGTCATAAATTCAGCTCCTCTCTGTACTAGACAGAATCATTACCTCCGAGACTGTGCGAACAGAAAAAGTTTAGACAGGTCTAAAAGATTTAGGACAATCTAAAAGATTACACCCTTGATTATCAAGGAGTTAGCTCACCCGGGAGTGCGTTCTATTTAACATAATACCGCTTATATAACAAGAATAAACACCACACATTCTTGGTAAAGTACAATTCATTCGCACAATCTAATCGCAACTCTCTGATTTGTACCGCATTAGCTTATATAATGCGTAATATAACATTAAAAAAGTATATAGTGTTTCTCTCTATAAATATATTATATACTATACTATATACTCTCATGACATCGTGTCAGGTTCTTGGAATAATACAATTTTATTCTTCAGTGCTCAACTGACACTACTCCTCCCTCCCACCCTGCTAAGTTACGAAAAATATTTTACATTTCCAAATTTATTTACTGACAATATGTCGTATGTGAGCGATTTACATTTTCTCCACACTATCGGGGATTTCTTTGCATTTCTTGCAATTTGTACCGCATTAGTACACATGACAGGATGTCATACTTGTAATTGTGGATAACTTGTGGATAACTATAGCATTTTCCACATAGCGAAAAGACAAAGAGCGTAGGGACACTCACTTATGGCTCTAATATAATACGCTATAGTGTCTTGTTGTGTCTTATAGTGGGAGAAAGTGGCATAACTCATTTTGATACTCTCTCCATAAATAAAGTATGAAATGAGTAGTACCCACCCATAACTCTCTCGTATAGGGATTTTCGTGGTGCTTGAGGGTTAATTATACTATATGTAATAATGTGGTACGGGAACAATCTCAGCGGTACAGAAAGGGTTGTATTGCAGTGCTGGGAGATAGGGGTTTTTATGGGGCTAAATAGGGGAACTATTGGGGTTAGTTGGGGGGAAGGGGGAGTGTTGAGCCGTTAGGGAGTTTATCACATTATGAGTACTATATAGGGAATGTATGGAGTGAAGTGTTTCTCTACTATGTGTACTGACTCCTTTATCTATACTATGGACTATACTGAGTGAAGGGTTATTACTCCTTTTTGTATTCATGTCCAAATCCTAATGGGAACTCTTGGGACAATAAAAAAACTCCAACACTCATTGCATTGGAGTCTCTATCTACTACTACTTTTATCATTCGCGTGTTCTATCTTTCCTATTCCTTCCTATCCAAGTATCCTTTTTCTTGATGGGGAATTCTTGTTCATCATTTTGAATCCTTCCTTTTTTCTTTGGATTCTCTTCTACTCTTCTTGGTCTCTCTTCATTGTAAATATCAATGTCTTGTATTCTAATCTTTCCCATAAATGTTTAGTTTAAGTTACTATCAATAAAAACCCCTCCAAAAATTTTTCCGACCGGGAACCCCCCACCATTAACGAACGAACGAACGAATCGAGATTAGTTGGGATTACAATCCATACCAATAATAACATAGTATAGTCAATAGGGATTTGAAGGTTGAATTCTTGGATTTTTTCATGTTGTTCTCCTTGTTCATCGGGTGGGGGATTCCTTACTTTCCCCTACCTGCCTTTTTGATTCCTGAACTATTCTTTGGTAAGTTAGGATTCGTTTTGATTTTAGTTGATGGAAGGGATTTCCAATGTTGATTTGATTTCGGTTGGGTCAATCCTCCTATAAGGTTATAATCTTCTAAATGAAAATTAATAGTTGGTTTTTTGTTTTGTTCGTCTTTCATCTTAATCTCCTTTTTTAAGTAATACCCATAGTATTAAATATGGTACCCAAAATCCACCAAAGAATGTAAGAATTCTCCATAAGATTGGGTCAATACCAGTATGTTCTCCTAACCCATGACATACACCACCGATGTAGCCTTTTTTGGGGAATCTATATAATTTTTGTGTTCTCATTTTTTTGTTATTTGGTTTATTATACTTTCTGCTATCATTTCTTGTGCTTTAACTCCTGGATGTTCATCTACATAATCACCAATGTTCCATCTTTCATTCCCGAATTCATCTATTCTATGTGTATAACAATAAGCAGTATCACATACTCTCAATTTATGTTTTTTAATGAGTGGATATAAACTAGTTGAAGTTTCCCCATTTATTGTAAAGTTAACTATTCTTTCTCCAATTTTTGGATATCTTTTTATACTTTTATTTAAATACTCATGTTCATAGAAATAAAAAAATAAAAATTGGATTTCACTATGTTTTTCAATACACAATTCCATTAATTTAAACGAATTTTCAATATATGCATCATGATTATCCAACCAATCGTACATAAGTTGTTTCTCGGATTGAGGTACATTTGAATCATTTATTTTATTAAGCATTTCGGTTGGAGTGAATTGCTCATTATTATGAAAAAATCTAGTTCCTTGTGGTTCATATATTATATGAGAAACATCTTTCAATGATTGTGTTGGAGTTATTGATAATTCTAACATAAAATCAGATAACATACATCTATGTAATCTATTAAGATTTTGAAGGTTGTATTCTTCTTTCCCTAATTTTTCACAAACTTTTTTTGGCCATCTATTGATGTTTATATTATACCAATCTTCCTTTGTGTGTTCTTTAGGTAATATAACTCCATTACTTTTTAACCAAGTATCATCATTATATCTATTTGATAATTCTAAATCCAATCCTAACCCGATAGTATATGATGAACCTTTGAATATTATTTTATTTCTCACTTTTTACTAACTTGTCTTTCAATTAATAATACTATACCACCAAACATTATCAAGTTTGGTATTGATTCTTGGATTCCTTCCATGAGTAGGTTGGTTGTAATAACTCCATATCCAAAGAATCTAAAATTTATTATCCATTTTACCAAATTCCAAGTTTTTATGGATTCGATGTATTCTTTAATCTTGTCTTTCATATTGTATTGTATATACTTCTTTTAAAATATCTCTGACAACCGCACATTCTTCATACCTCTCTTGTTCTACGAGATAGTGTAATAGATCTTCTAATTGTGGTTGGTGGATTAAATTGATTATTGTGTTTTTTCTTATTCTGCCATCGCGATATGATTTCAATACCCATCCCAATGAAAGGATTCTCATTTCATATATGGTATTCTGACTTAGTTTGTCAAAGTGAAAAAACTCCTCGGGTGTCATACCTATAAGTATTTGGTTACATTCTATTGAATATCTCTTCAAAGTGTTTCTTTGCATTCTCCATCACTTCATCAACCTTTGGTTTCTTTTCTTGAGATGCTTTTAATCTTTCCTCTCGGATGTTATAGGTTATAGTTTGTTGTTTTTCTTTTTTCATATTCTTTGATTTGATTTAGAAATAACTCTCCTTGTTTTTTGTGACACTCGTAGGTTTGATGCAAATCACCAACACTTTCATCAAAACAATATTTTGGATTTTCTCTCATCCAAATATCAAATGTTTTGATTCCATTTTCAAATGATAAAAACCTATCACCGAAAGTTTGTTCTATAAATTTTGGCATTTCAACTCTATCAGGATAAAATTCGAAAGACCACCAATACCATCGTTTTACATATTTTTTGAGAAATTGTAATGATTGAGTGAATTGTGACCAATTTTCTTTTCGTATCTCATCTATATCTTTTGATATATAAAGTAAGTTTTCTAAATACTTTTCATCATTATCTTCAACTGGGCAATTATATTCGGGGAAATACTTGAATTGACAAAATCTTGTTTGTAAATACGGTGAATACATTCTTACTAGATGTGACGATTCAATGATGATAATATCATCATCACTCCAATGTGGAATATCACCATACAAAATATCTCTATGATAAGACCATCCATATCCAGGTTGAGTCCTATCCATATATTCTAAATCAAACTCATCTGCTATATAATCAAACCAACCTTTATCGTATCTTGGAAAATATGCATCATTACTGTAAGAACAACCGTAAATCCAAAGTTTATTTTTCATTTATCTTAATTGTTTAAAAACATCTTGGTATGTTAAATCGGTATTATATATTTTTTTGTATATATCAATATACATGAATATATCTTCTTTAAGTACGATTTGTATAGTATTTAAATAATCTTTGATATTTTTAATTATCAATCTTTTAAATACTTTTCCAGTTTCGTTTCGTGGTTCTCTATAAGATGTATCCGATATTACTTCTGACAAATTGTATTGATTAATTAAATAATCATAAATATTTTCTTGTTCAATATCAAGTATTTTAATTTTATTTTTATCGATATTTGAATTAAATAAAATTTTATGATACAAGTATATATTACTTAATTTGTGGTCTGATTTATATTCGCGAACATTGAATCCTAAACTAAAAAATTTAGATAACTTTTGTTTAATCCAATAATCAATAACATCAATTAAAGGCGGATAGTTCCAATAATCACCATCAATAGTCCACCAATGCGGAGAATTTGTTCTAAACATTTTATCGTATTCTTTAACTTTTTCTAAATAGTTTTTATTTGGATAATCAACAAAATATTTTAAAAATTCATCAGAATTTATATTAAGAGGGTCTGTTTCGGGGTCTTCTTTATTTTCATATAACACATCTTGCATTGTACCCGATATAAATTTATTAACTGGATTTCTTAATAAGAATAGAAAATTTCGTGATATCTCACTATTACCATTTATTAATTTATACCAATCGTGATGTACAGTGTCAAAATTATATGATGATACTTCATTGGATGGTTTTATATCCAAATTAATTTGATTAAACCCCAATACTGAACCATAAAATTCTTTGTTTAAATCAATATCTAAAATTTCAGGATAAGTACTGGTGATGTCACTTACCCAAGATGATGCAATTTTAGGTAAGGTTATTATATAAAATTGTTTTGTTTGATAACAAAAACACTCTAAAAATTCATTTTCCATAATTTATAATTTTTTGTTTAAAAAATTTGCCCAAAGTAAATGAGATTCTTTTGTTGGATGATTTCTGTCTAAAAACCCACCACCTTTGGATTGAATATAACTATACATACTTTGTTGTTTAAATTCATTTGGTAATTGTTTCCATAATGATTCAAAACACAATTGATTTTCAATTTTACCAAATTTATCTATTTTTGTGTCAGAATCTATGTTTAGATTATTGTAATCATAAAATACATTATAAAAATAATGTTTAATCTTATTTTTTTCTAAAAATGAACTCAACCCAATAATTTGATTAAATGTTCTAAAATACGAAGGTACCAATTCAGTTTGATTCAAAACAAATTCATCTTCGGTTGTTTTATCTTTATCATTTTCACCCCATTTGTCATAACCAACCCATAATCTTTCTTGCTGATACTTTTCACCATCCCACCACTCAAATCGTGTTGGTGCAGTCCATCCAATAATAACAAATAATTCATCGGATTCTACCCATCCACTTTCTTCACTCCAGCATTTTTTAGTATCTAACCAATAAGAAATATCTCGTATTGTTTGACGATACATATAATCATTAGAAACACCAGAAGATGCATTATTACAATCTATCCAATTTCTATTATTTGAAATCAAATATGAAAATCTTTCAGTTTCTTTATTTTCTAGTTCAGACCCCCATTCAACCGAACTACCTTGTGTATATAATATTGGTTTCATTGTAATGTTCTTTGTTCAAATTTATATTGTTTTGGTAGAATTTCTTTAAATAGATAATCTATATACAATTTATATCCATGTTGATTTGGGTGATATATTGCAGGTACTAAATCTGGTCTTTTATGTCCACATTCCCATAAAGAAATATCATCCTCCTTCATATTTGCTATTTCATACTCTTGCAGAAAATCATTCATGGTTTTTTCACCATAGTTTAAATAAACATTTTTATCAATTTTTAAATATGGATTAACATACTCTTTATTTAGATATGGTTCAAATAAATCAAAGCAAACTAAATTTAAACCCAAAGATTTAAATCTTTGTTGGTAGAAATAATAATTTACTTGAGCAATATGTTCATAGACAACATCATTATATAATGAAATATAAAAATCTTTAATAAAATTTTCGGTGAATTCTTTTTCATTTTTTTGAGCAAAACTAAAGTGGTCGTGATTATCTTCTCGTAGACCATGATTACAATATTCTAAAGAAAGTTTTTCCCATGCTACCATACCATTTAATGGATTATCTTTACTAATTAAAATTGTTTGTTGTGGATTTCCAGTTCTAAAACAATAATTTAATGAATAGGTATCCCGCAGTTTAGATGTAAATCCAATGATAACTAAATCGTTTGGTGTTAGTGTATGTGAAATTTGATTCAATTCGCTGAATTGCGAATAGTTATCACTACCTTGTCTACCATAGTTTATTACATTACATCCAGTAATTTCTCGGATAGGTTTATTCCAAGAAGTTTCTCTTCTCCATTTTTGTAGTTTATCTCCATCATAATTGGGTTCAATTAAATGTCCTTTATCACCAATCGTTGCATAAGTTCCTTGACCTTCTATCCAAGAATCCCCAAATAAAAATATTCTATTTATAGTTTTCATATATCTTTTGTTCTCGTAAATCTTTATATTTCCAACTTCCACCTACCGATTTGTTGTAATCTTGTATTCTATCTGAATTAAATATCTCCAATCCTCGTTTAGCTTGTTCAGGAGTCATATACATATGCCATCCAATACACTCGAATTCATCCTCATCGTATAAAGTATATTTGTGTCTTCCATCATGAATCATTGGTCTTGCCCATCTTGCAAAGTTATAATCATTGGTAAGTATCATTCCACCTGTCCCGATGTTTAGAATCTTTTTAAAATGGAATGAAAGTATCATAAAATAATCTTCATATCCCATAGACATTCCTCTCCATAATCCAGTTGCAGCATCTACTATCGGTGCACCAACAAAAGGATATATCCCATCCCATTCAAAATCATCAAAGACAGGAGTATTGCCACTCAAAATGATTTGATTCGGAACTGAAACATAAGTTCTTGCCGGAATTCTTATTTCTTGATTTTGGATATTCAAGTAATGTAATACCAATCGAATTGCGTTAGTATTTGAATCACATGCAATTGCAAAATCATAACCGGTGTATTTGGCCATCTCATTCTCAAAATGAGTGACCCAATCCCAACTATCTTTAATTATATAATTTATCATATTCTTTAATTATGATATCTGAAATTATGTTTGCTCCCAATTCATTTGTGTGACCAGGATTTCCCTCTTCATATTTTTGATTTCCTGTCATCGAAATCCACTCAAAAATACTATTACCATCAAAATTTATATATTTTTTATCAAAAATTTTATCTGCGAATGTTCTTTCTCTAAAATCTTGTAAAAATGATGCATCATTATTTTCAAAATCTAAATATATTTTTTCTTTTTTAGTTGAAAGTATGTAAGGATTTTTTTCGTTGTAATATAATCTATTATTTGCCACCGCATCAAAAAATAAAAATGGAATATCATATTTCTCACAAAAAGTTTTAGTATGTAACATAGCAAAGTAACTTTTATATAAACACACTATTTCATTTCCTATAAAATGTTTAAGTATTTTTCGATTACCTACTATTATTTCATCAAAGTGTCTCGATTGGTGTCCATCGTTTGAATCATCATGTATATCATGCGGGACGGTAGTTATAATATCAGTAAAACTTTTGTATTCGTTTATGTCCCTTCGATAAAAACTCAATTCTCTACCGAAATCTGTCCAACCTACCATAACAATACATTCGTTTAAAATTGTTTCATGTCTATACAAAAAACTAAGTAATGTCGATGAAATCCATTCATTACCCATACCATTGTTAGATAAATTAACTAGTTGTAAATTCATTTTTCGTGCAACATGATATGCCCAACTCCCCTTTTCACCAAGAGTGTGTCCTTTTGTAAATGAATCGCCACAAACTACTAAATACTTTTTATTCATATAACTTTTAAATAATTTTTACCATAACTTCTTCTTCTAGCAAAAAATAAACTTTCCATAAACCAACCTAAATCTTTACTTCGTATTGGGTCATGAGGATATGTTATCTGAATTGTTTGAGTTTCTTTCTTTAACTCTACATTCATATCTAATATATATTCTAAAATATTATATTTCGTTTTGATTTGATAATCTTTTATATTTCTTTGTTTAGTAACTACACATTTATTTAAAGTTATTATATCTGTGATAATATCATTATCTATTTTATATCTACATAAGAACTCATCTATTAAATTATACATTTGTTCATATAATTCTTTATAGTGTATTTTAAATAAGGTTCTATATTGATTTGTTGATGCAGTGACTAATGTTGGACCTATTTGAGAAATAATTTCATCTCCATTGATATACCAATTTTTTATAATTTCATTCATCTTTTCTTCTTCATCCAACCAAAATTCATTATGGTTTAAAAACTTTCTGAATTCAGAATAAAATTCTTTGTATGATATATTAAGATATTTTGTAATGAATCTTGCTGCGTATTGAGAAAATCCACCAGTATGCCAAGTAATTAAAAACCAAGATAATTTGTACCCCTCAATCATATCTTCCAAACTCATTGTAGAAGTTGATGTGACAATTTCAGAAAATTCGGGTGCCTCATTATCCAATCCATTTGGAAAATAATCCAATACCATTTGTCCTCGGATATTGTATAATTTTCGTTGAGAAAGATTCATCTCTGCATTTTCCAAGATTTGTGCTTGCCATACTTCCACACTATCGTGTTGTCCAACTTCAAATACCCCATACATAGTATTTTCCCAAGTTTGTAGGGTTTCACCTGGTAATCCAAGAATCAACTCAACATTAAGTGGTACTCCATCTTTTCTACATTCTGCAAAAATTTCATTGATTTTGTTTATACCCATATTACTTCTTTTGATTGTATTTAGGGTATTTTCATCCATACTTTGCAAAGATATGGTTAATCCATTATTAAAATGACCACTTTTGATTAGTTTATTTGCAATTTGGACAACTTCCGATTGTTGATTCTTTGCCCAACTCCAACCAGTTCTATATGGGTATCCATTGTTGGTTTGTACTTCGATTAGTTTATCAACAATAAGATTATCTCTTTCAATGAATATACCAAAGTTTGCATCTGCAACATCCATGTACCCAATTTTATTTTGGGACATCCACTCTATCTCGTGGAATACTCGTGTAAGATTGAATTTCTTTACCTTTGAATATGTAAGGGAACCCCAATCACAAAAGGTACATTTGTATGGACAACCTCTATTGGTTTCTATCACTGCGTTCCATTCCTTTTCCAGTGGTAGAATAGAATCAAAAACTCCTGACAGGTATGGAGATGGGACTGAATCCAAATCATTGATTCGTTCTCCTGCTCCATTATCTTTACAAACTCCATTTTGATTTATGAGTAATCCTTTATCATTACTCCAATCTTCATTCTTTAACCATTTTTCGATTAGATTAGAAAAAATATACTCACCCTCACCTCGTACCACCACATCAGAAAATGGCATCACTTCTGAAAATATATTGGGATTTGTAATTGGGGGTTCTGGTCCTCCAAACAATATGAATACATTTGGATTTAATTCTTTAATTTGTTGGGCAAGTTTGAAATTATAGTTTCGATTCCAAACATAAGTTGAAAAAGCCACAATATCATTTTTAGATAATTGTTGGGCAAGTTCATTAATTGGTTCTCTTTTGTAAACCAATTTATCTAACTCTAAATTATCTTTAATGAATTCGTTTGTCAAACAATATGACCATAATATACCAACACTATAAGGTAGGTAAGATGCAATCCCACCCGGTCCTTGTTTGAAGTTCGGTTGTATTAAAGATATTGTATAAGGTTTCATTATTTTGGTTTGTATCCATAATCCTCACCACCTTGACCTACAAAATGTCCATCCCAAGATTCTTCTTCATGCAGTTTATGATGTGAATACTCATTTGATTTGTATGTACTTCGATGTGGTGGATTATCCTTATCAGGTTCTGAAGTAGAAATGTAATAGAAAAATCTAATAGCACATCGTGGTTTATCTTCAGGTGAATTTACTCCACTAACTCTATGGTATGGACCATGTTTGATATTTTCGTTCATAACGAATCTATTGAACCTTGGTGAAATTGATTCAATCAACTTTGCATTTGGATTAATATCCACATTATCATCGTAGTATTGGATATGCCCACCCCACTCATCTTTCCAATCGGGAGTAATATAAAGTAATGATGTCAATTTTCTATGTAATCTAATTCTATCATTCCAATTAAAATCGTAGTGACAACCAAGAGTTTTACCATTTCGGATAATTGAATACCCAGCACCTACCAAGTGTGGATCTGGCAATAATCCAACTATTCCTGTCATTTGTTCCAACTCATATAAAAACTCACCCGAATGCATAATATCATAAGTCACTCGGTGTGCAGTTGGTAATGAAATTAAATCGTTGAACTCTTCCATTCTTGAACCGGCACGAGTAAATACAGTCCATCCACCTTTGGGAGCATTCATACACTCATTGTACAAATCATAGACAGTTTTCTCATCAAGAAAATTATCTATTTTGGTTCTACCGAATCCCCATTCTTTTCTATTGGATTCCCATTCGTTTTTCTTGATTATCATAATCGTATGGCGTTATGTTTGGTTTGAGACCATCTATCGGTGAAATCAAATTCTAATTCACCAATAAAAGGTTTTAATTTATCATACATATAATCAATAAAGAAATTTACATAAATCGATTCGTGTGGATGTGCACCGAATGATGTGATATAACTACCATCTTCAGGAATATCCCAAGGGTTTGCACCTGCAAAATAAGATTCGTGACCAAATTTTTCCATTGCATATTCATCAATACCACCGAAGTTAAAATTTTCAGTTTGATAAAAATGAAAATTGGATAAATCAATTAAATTCCAAGTTTTGTTTAAATAATCTGAAAAATCTTTTATGTGGTTATAATCTGATAAATTTGGTAAAATTATTTTATCTTGTTGGACTATATTTCGTGTATCTTCAGTATACGAAAAATTAGAAAAATTATCATAATAACCTTCAAATGAATTATTCATTAAAAAGAATGAGTATTGAATGTTATTTGATTTTAAAAATGATTGGAGGTCTAATATATTTGTGAGATAATTTTCTAATCTATCGATTGGTTTGTTATTTATTGGAGAATTTTTAATAAATTCTTTTATATAAAAATGTAAATTTTTATCATCAAATGATTCTAAATCGGAATGTTCTACATTCGCATATACTCTATCCCCAAAAACAGTTGTTAATGATTTATATTTAGAAATAAATTCAATAGGATATTCATTTTCAATTCTATTGAATGTATTATCTAAAACAAAAGTTTTTTCTAATGCCCATTCTTCACCATTTAATACCTCATTACAAAACTCTTTCGGCAATTCAATATGTAATCTATTAGGTTGTGACCATTCGGTAATTACATACATATCCTTTGGAGATATTCCATTTTCTATAAGTTTAGAAACTGCATAGATAATACTTCGTTTTGCATAATCTGCACCAGTTGAATCACAATGTAAATCAATTATTCTGAAATCAGTTTTATTTCCTTTGGTAAATTCTTTAAAGGACATAAACATAACTCCATAACTACAACCAGTGTTAATTATGTATTTCATACTCTTTTATTTGTGTATAAAAAAGGTTTGCAAAATCAGGATGCCAATCAGGATGTAAATGCCAATCACTTTTTTCTCTCTTATGTTCTTTTATCCAATCCCACCAAGTTTTATATCCTATCGGTGGATTTATAATATTATTCCAATTATTTAAACTAAAATCCGAGTTTATTATTGGATAATTATTCATTTGAAAATCTAATGCATTATTAGGTTTACTTTGAAAAGATTTTTGTATTTCAGAATATGTAAAATCTATTTCGTTCTTTTCTTCCAATAACCATTGATATACATTATTGGATACTGAATTTAATATTTTCCATGCACCGAAAGTTTGCTTATACCATAAATCAAAAGTCAAATCTTGTTTTAATTCATCAAATTTTAACGCTTCTCTAGGATTTATCCCTAAAATATGTTGAACATCAAAATCATTATCCATTGGATGTTTCACATATTTTTGTAATCTCGGTGTCCCAAATCGTAATGGATATGATGTATTAAGAATCACATAATCATTTTTTGAGATATAATTATTTAAAATCCTATCAAATATATCAAGTAAAACATATTCAGAATTTTTACCCGAATGGCCTGTTCTTGGAAATAATTCTAAATTCAATTTATCTGCTAGGTAGTTACCCCAAAACGGTATTCTATTTAAGGATTCAATCGCACAAATATCACCCGAATGAGAACACCCAAATATGTGTAATTTATTTTTCATCGAACCAATCCTTTTCGATAAGATTATCATAAATCATTATTAGAATTCTATCCATACCTTTTGGTCCTGCATGACCCCCATCGGGAGACCATTCTTCACCATGTTGATTAAGAAACGAATTCCATAAAATAGTATTTGTTATTTTATTTCTATCATCAATTAAATCAAATAACCATTTTGCTTTTATATTTTTAAAATCGTAAAGTATAATTTCATCTTGGTCTTCTTCCATAGGATTTTTATCCCAAAATCTTTTTATGAAATCAAATTCTTGCTGATTTTCATAATAGTTTTTAAAATTAAGTTGATGTGATACAAATGGAGAATAGCCATCCACAATTATATGGTCTAATCCTAAATTTTTAATAAATAAGTGAAACGAACTTATTTCTCTTGCCCAATGAAGCATTAACTCTTCAAATTGTTCGTAAATATATGGTGGAAAATTATCAAAATTTTTACCAATTTTCCATTTATTGTTTTTATTTGAATAATGTCTATGTTCTGGTATAAAAATTAAATTAGTATTTATATCGCTTGGAATTGTGTATGGGTTTGAAAATTGTGGGTATAGAATATCCCAATTTAATGGTTTTGGAAACATTGGAGAATATTTTTGCCAATCTAAATATCCAAGTACACTTACGGATGATTGTGATAGATATTTTATATTCCATTTTTCCCAAATATCACTTCTTACTAAAGGAATTTCTACATGATTGCTTCTTCTATCTAATTGTGAAATTTGAAAAATAAAGAAACATTCATCCAAAATTTCTTTATTATTTTGAATAAATGATGTAGTTGAATTTTCTATGTGATACCATCCAGTACTAGATGTTGCTAAATTTATTAATTTTAATCCTAATTTTTTAGAAAGTTTTACTGGCCAAGTTTCTTCTATAATACAATTTTGACCAAGTGTTTGGGAACACCCATTTACCACTAAATACTTATATGGTTTCATACTACCAACTAATTTCCCAATCTTTGAATTCTGATGCAATACAATCAACTTTGTAATCTTTTCTACCACCCACTTTTTCTTGAATTTTATTCTTGGCAGTATTTCGGATTCCATTCAGACCATGAGTTAAAAGAAGTTGGTTTTCTTTATTTTCACCACTTCTTGCATTATCTTCATTCGTCCAAATATGTAAGTTCATTTGTGAAAGAACTACTATTGCTCTAACAAACTCACCATCAATTTCATAATCACCTGATTTTAAAATCAAATCAATATCATGAACGATGTCTTGAATTTCTTGTCCATATTCGGATTTGTGTTCGGTAATAAAAACTTCTTTCAATTGTATGATTGATAACCTATCAATTAATTCTCCAAGTGTTGGTAAATACTTTCTTTGTTCCATGTTAAATCGTAACTACTCCTTTTTTCTGAACTACTATTGTTGCGTTCTCGTTTGCGTATATAATTGATTCTTGTATGTTTTTTGTCTCGATATATTTTACTACCAATGATGCCATGAAAGTATCACCTGCCCCACTCAAATCTCTTACCTCGATATTTCTATTGACCGGATAAGTTTTACCATCATACATTGCACCTCGTTCAGACATGGTGATGATTAATTTATCTTTCCAATCATTGTAGTCCTCATCTTTACATTCCTCCCACTCCACCTCGTTTATCTTAATAAAAGTGTAATCCATCATTTGTTTGGTGATGGGTTTTTTAGTATCGATAAAAGTTAGTGGATGTGATTTAGAAATAAGTTCTACATCATCGTATGTCAAAAATCCCTTATCATAATCGGATACAATTACGGCATCATAATCTGAAAAGGGGATTCGTTTTACATCGAATGAATTGGATACTTTATCGTTGGAATCGATACGAAGGAGGAGAGCGTTTGATTTTTCCTCCACATATCGAGTTTTAGTAATTTGTTCTTTGTTTGTAATTAACTCAACCTTATCAACTTTGAGTGATTTAAGATTTGCAACTACATTACCTGCCATTCCTTGGTTAGTGACAGTTCGAGATGGTTCTAAAATAGGAACTGGTCCTTCAGGACACAACCTACGAGTGTAACCATATATAAAAACATCGGTGCAGGAATCACCTATTACTAATACCTTCATTATTAATCACTTAAGTCTACAAAAAATTTTGAATCAATTAAAGAATTGTAAATTTGCATTTCACTCTTTAGGTAATTATAAAATGTTAAATTTTTTGTGGCATATTCACCTAAAAAATTTTCATAAATTTCTCTGTTTGATGACTTGAATCGTTCTATTAAATCAAATGCATCATTTTCAACAATATTAGCATTTAAGCTAGTTATCATTTTTTTTGCAGTATCGGTAGAAAATTGAGAAATATCAATAATTTTAATTTTACTTTTATCCTTAACATCATACATCCAATCTTTAAAGTAGTGTAAATAATTTTCAGTATGTGAATCTGTAAAGGTAGAATCAATTTTTTTTTCGATAAAGTATTCCATAATTGGAAATAAAATATTTTTAGGTATTTCGTTTAAATGATATACATCTGAATTAGTCTTATCGAAAATCTTCATTGCATCTTTCAACTCACGGTCAGTAATTTTTGTATAATATTTGATGTCTTCGCGAGTCTTTTCATTAAGTATTGATTCGTTTACTCCACTCAATAGTATTTGGACAACCCCTGATAAAAATCTTTCAATTGGATTTCTTACTACAAAATATAAATCTCTTGGATTTTCAAAGAAGAATTGAGTAAAATTTGAAACATTAGTATAATCTAAAAATTCCTTTGTAGATGTAAATTTTTTGAATTTTTCAATTTCAACAACATGATCTTTTGCAAGATCAAACGAAGTGAATGCATATGAATCATATATTGAACTACCTATTTTATAGTTTTCAATATCCATTGATAATTCGATACCCAACATTGGTTGTGTTTGAATAAACAATTCCAATTGATAACAGTCTTGAACCTCACTCAGCGGATATGAAGAAATACCAGATATATAACGAGTACCTACTTTTTTATATTGTACAAATATTGATTTATCAAACACAGTTACCATTGGAGAATAGATATATGTATTTTCGTACTGAAAAATATTGTTAGTTAACATAATTTTTTTTTAAAATTGTTTATTATTAATATGTTCTAATAAATCTCTAACGCGGGAACATGATTCATATTCCTCATTTTCCAATGCCCATTTCATTATTTTATCCAATGTGTCGTGAACTCCTTCGGCCTTTACTGAAAAATCAAATGCTTTTTGATTACCTCGAATTTCGGTTTCTACCCTGAGACACATTACTTCATCTAAATCATTATAGAGTAATTCCTCACATCCAACAAGTAATTCCGGCATGAGTATATCTTTACCACTACCGATTGCCCATTCAAAAATATCAATTTTTCCAATATGGACAGTTAATATTTTTTTAGGTTCATCCATTTTTTAATTCAACTTGGAGTACTACTGATACCAAATTTTCTTGGGATGTTTGTTCTGGTTGAATACTTTTAATAACCCAATCGGTTTTTAAATACTTAATAGTTCCACCGAGATTTAAACAAGGTCCACCTTCAAAATCAAACATAGTGTGTTCTCCACTATCATCGGTTGAACTTCTCGAAAAAAGTGATTCCCCCATAACTCTAAGTTTGTTATGAGATATTTTTTCTATAACTCTATCGTGACCATAACGATTTTGTACTATTTCCATAACTACAAATTTTTTCTTTTTACTTTAAAATAATATTCAATCATTTCTTTATGCTTAAAACCATTTTTTTGGTAGTATAAATCAATGTATTTTCTAACTGGAGGGATATGAACTGATCTAGTAATTGATTTAATTACATCTAACAATTTTCTGAAATCACTTGTCATTTCATATTCACACTCCCTAATTATATACCCATAAATATAAGTATATTAATTGTGAATAATTAAAACAAATGTTCTAATCCCTTGGTATTTGCTCTCCTCAACTGAATATCAATTTCAGAATAGGTTTTTACTTCTTTTGTTTGTTTTTTGTACCACCAATATAAATCCTCAATCGTACCATTACCTCGTTTCTTCACCAAGGCTTTATCCCACAAATCCTTACCAAACTCGGATTCTAATTCCTTTTGTAATTTATTTAGAATTCGAATCTCATCATAATGGGCTTCTATTTCTAACTTCCTGGCTTTTAATCTTTTCATTCGTGTTGCCTCCATTGCTGCTTCAACTCGATTTTTCTCATCATTGCCAATATAGTTTTTATATGTTTTCTCATAGATAGAAACTGCTTCCATATCTACTGATTTGACTTCATCAAACATATATGAGTAATCAAAATCACCATTCCTGATTTTCAGTAGTAGAGGAGCATTTTGGGGAAGTGGTTTGGTTTTTCTACCCTTTGTCCACCAACGAAATTTATTGTACATGCTTTTAAGTTTTAAGATTTATACAAAGATACAAAAAATATTGGTTATATCCTAATAATCGGAAAAGAAATAGTGTTGTAGTTTGCCGGTAAAGTTCTTGAATCCAATAGCAGCGTTCTCGTGCCATTTCGATGAATCACCATCATCACTCACCCATTTAAATGACAAAAACGGTATTTCTCTTTGTTTACATACTTGTGCGAGGGCATAACATTCCATATCCACAATATCACACTTATCAATCATCTCCAGATATTTTTTTGAGTAATCAGTGCGATGCGAATCATAAAACTGGTCAGTTGTAAAACATTTAATATCACTTACACTTGATAATTTTATATCACAAAAATCAGTATAAGGAGTACATCCATAAGGAGCAAATGGTTGACAGTCTATGTTATTGTAAACTGTACCAACTTCTAATACATCACCAACTTTATGGTTTTTAAGATTACCACATGAACCAAAGTTTACCACAACATCGGGTTCTTCATTCCAAAGGATTTCGGTAAGGTTTGATGCTGAATTGATTTTACCAATACCAATTTGAAAAATAGGGAATCCAAGTAATTCCTTCAATCCACCATGTTCGATTGGAGCAGCAGATACTAATATAACCTTTGGTTTACTCATACGAAACTAAACATTTAACATCATGTCCCTTTCGGATTCCAATATCCAGTAAACATAGAGTATCAACAACTTGGTATCCAGCCTCCTTACATAATTCAACTGCTGCATCCATAGTTCCACCAGTTGCATAGACATCATCTACAATAACCACTTTACCTTTACCAGGTTTCATTTCGATTGTAGCGGAACCATATTCCAAATCATATTTGACCCCATGTAGTAGTGTGTTTGGTAGTTTTCCTTCTTTACGAATCATTTTGAATCCCTTGTTGTTTTGAAGAGCAAGTGCAGATGCAAATATAAATCCACGAGATTCAATACCAACAAAATAATCAACTTGTTCCAAATTTATCAACTTACTCATTTCGTAAACGGTGTCTGAAAACATTTCAGAATCCTCCAAGAGAGGTTGGATATCTCTAAAAAGAATTCCTTCCTTTGGAAAGTTTTCAATTGATTCAATGTATTGTTTAAAAACCATTTCTTTGTGAGTTTAAATATTCTTGAATTTTTTCTGAAAATAACATATCGTAGACTTCCTTACCAACTTCCGATGGTTCAATTTGAATTTGGGTAGATGCGTATCTAATTGCACTACTTACATCAGATTGAGAATAAATTGGTTTTAAGGTGGCTAATTCATCGTTTACGAAGTTTACATATTCATCTGATTCCAACCAATGTTGATATGCAGAATCATCGTTATATCGATTATATAACATATACTCCAACTCTTCTTGAGTCAAGTCATTTAATAGGGTGTTTTTAATTTTACTCATTTTTTTATTTATCTAATAATACTAAATTTTACAACTGATTCACATTTGGTACAAATCGTGGTATCAATTCTACCACGAACACAAGAATCATGTTCCCACAATTCTACATGATTTTTATCGGTTTTACATGAGCACAGCGTTTTATCAACACAACTCTTTGAACTCCATTTTCTTAATTGTGGATCTTCCATCCACTCACTTTTTAACATTCTTCTCATATTACAATACTAAATAAGTTATCAATGCTTCCTCTTTTTCTTTATTCCAAGATTTCATATCAATTTTTAATCCTAATTCGGTAGCGATTTGTAATCCCTTATCCCACGCATCAATCTCGTTCATCAATCTACCCAGTACAAATTGTTTTGGATATTCATCACTATCGATATTCTTGTATGAGTTAACTCCAACATTGGTTGGCGGTTGAAGTGCATGGCCACATTCGTGGAGAAGGGCATACAATCCATTTTTACTCAAATCGTAGTTGTGGTGGATATTAATTGTCCGGTTGAAGTGACCGGTAAAGTTGGTCATTTGGGACAATTGAACTCGAATCCCTTTCTTGGACTGAATATATTCCACTACCTTTTGAAAGTCCTTTGGAAACTTACGATTCTTAAACTTGTACTTACTCATAGGTCTTATCTCTTATTACAGTACTAATATATGAAATTTTGCTGAGAATTCCAAATTTTTTTGAAAATAAAAAAGGGAGTTTCCTCCCCTTTTTAGTAATAAAAACTAAACATTAAAACATCGGGATTTCTTCTTCATTTACTTCTTGTTCTACGAAGAGGTCCTTCTCTGAAGTATCCTTCACATACTTTTGAACCAGTTGTTTCACATAAGTTCTTTCAGAGTCTACACCACCATCATTCGAGAAGAATGGGAAGATTGAGATTTCTGCAGCCTCGAAGAGGTCAAACCCATCGTAGACCAATCCTGCCATTTCTACCGAAGCTCGTGTAGAAATCATTGAGGTTACTTTACCAGCATCACTCATGGATTGAGTTCTGGTGTGATGTGCAATCTCTGCAATTGCCTTCAAGGTATCTGATTCAACATCAGGGAACATGAATTGTAAGAGTCCAAATTCTTGTTCGTCATTCAAAACATCCATCTCGATAGTCACGAAACGGTCAAGGATTGCTCGGTCCATCACTCGAGTTGATGTATATTCGTTACCAATGTTTGCAGTGGCAATGAAGGTCACTCCTTCTGCAACTTTGACAATTGGTGAACCATCTGCCTCATCCAATCTGAGGTATCTCTGTCCCTGGTCAAGAACTGTCATCAAGATATTCCAAGCATCAGGGTGTGCTCGAGATAATTCATCAAGAAGAATCACTGCGTTTGGAGTCTTGATTGCCTTCACGAATGCGGATTCAGAGAAAAATGTACCTTTGTTTTTATCAAAGTGAGTGTTGCCAATCAAGGTAGCTCGTGGGTCTTGAGTTGCACCCAAGTTGAAGTAAAAATCGGGTCTCTCCAACCCTTTCACCAACGCCTTGGCAGCCATGGTCTTACCACACCCAGCAGGACCAGTCATCATGATATTCTTGGCACGAACTGCTGAACGAATCAAGTACTTCCACTTCAAATCGGTCATTACCAACTCGCGAGGTTTTAACCCAACCGAACTTTGGTGGATAAAATCCTTGATTGCCTTGTGGTCAAAATTATCTTCAAATTGAACCCCACCATTTTGGGTATTCATTGGAACTACCAAGGAATTATATACATCCATACCAACTTTTCTAAAAGTTTTTTTACCACTTTTATTTACGAAGGCTTGAAGTGCCTTACCTTCACCAAATGCACCCTTTCGAGTACTTGTTGATACACCATTTGCACCCACCTTGTTACCTTGGATGTCAATTAGTTTGAAAGTGTTACCAAATTGTTCTACTTTGTAAACTTCGTTTGCGATGAAACCGGATTTTGAATCTCTCATGATTTTATATGTTTTATGTTTAATTATTATTACTTGACAAAGATACGAAAAAGATAGGAGAATTCCTAATCCTTTTCATTATTTATTTTAATCTACCGGATAAAATTTTGTACTCAATATCACATTATCCGGCTTGGTAGCAACCAAGGTTTCTACCAATTCATTTGCCCTCTTTCTGGCACCGAAGTGACCAAACTCCATCACATCAAAAAATGCGATATCCACTTTGTATATGGAGGTTGGATACTTACTACCGTAAAATACTCTTGTTTGTATATTCTCCCGTCTCACATTGGGGAGTTTCATTAGGGATTTGATTGAAGAAGAGGAGGCGGAAACGGAGAAGAAATCGAAATCGTTCATATTTTAGGGGTTTAGGGGTTATCTCTTATTACTCTACTAATGTACGAATAAAAGCTGAGAATTCCAAATGTTTTTGAAAATATTTTTAAAAAAATTTAAAAAAAATACCCACCACCTGGTGAGTATCTTTTCAATCATAACCCTTAAACATAAACTTTATTTTTTCAAAAACAATTGATTCATTGTCTTACTGATTTGCGAGATGTTAGTCACATCGATAAATGCTGCTCCCTTACCATACATGCTGGTAAATGCTGATTTTAGTGCACTACTCACATTCGAACTATCGGATACAAAGTAGGAGAGTGTCTTGATACCCATCCCTTCAATCATTCCCATCATTTTCTTGGTGTGTTGGTGGGCAACTGAACCATAGTAACTCATTCCACTCAATTCAAAGAACGGTTCTCCATCGGAAATATTCAAGAAGTAAGAATCAAAATCATTCCCAGCAGGGATAAACTTATCAAGGATTGCTTCATATGTCAATCCCTCTGGTGTAGTACCGTTAGGAGTTAGATATTTAAAGAACTCTTTTACCTTGGAAAACTTTTCTCTTCTTGAATCGTAAGCTAGGACGATGTAAGGTAATCCTCGTCTGGTTGTTGTTCTGAAGGAAACTTGGATTGATAGATTTTGAATCATATCAACTGCCTTACACAAGGCAACTATGTTGGTAATGGTTTGGGACCATTTTGAACCGGCCATAGAACCCGATGCATCGATTGATACATGGAGGTTTGCCTTCTTGTAAGAATCGGTTTCAAACACACTAAATACATTCTCATTACCGAACCCAAGAGAGGATACCATTCTTTTATCAATCTTACCAACTTTCTGACGATTGTAAACCGTGGTTCTACTTTCACCACGAACTTGGAGTTTTTTACCAAGAACGGTTCCGATTTGGATTCCTTTGATTACTTCAGATTCACCCACTGCTCTTAGTGAATTATCACCCCAATATCCCTTGGTAGAAAGTGGGAACTCATCAGAGTTAAGAAGTGCAGTAGTAAGTTTATTTACCACTACACATTGGATTCCCTTGTGGAAACTTGGAGTTCCATACATATTTCTAGTCTGAAGGTCTTTACCAACCGTCTTCATCTCGGAACCAGATTCTTCAAGAGTTTCTACGGCATCTTCTTCTTTCTTGGAAATGTTTTTCTTTTGAACATCACCATCCAAAAATTTCTTTTGGTTCTGAATTTTCTTCTTGAGTAATTCTTTTTGTTTATCTGAAAGTTTTACTGATGCATCCTTATTGGATTTAGATTTGGAATTACTACCTTCAAAGTTATCGGGAAGATTTTCAACATTCATACCAGAACCACCAGTTGGATTTGAATCAGATGGGCCACCCCCCATTGGAGAACTACCCATCAAATCATTTGTGAAATCTTCGAATTCTTCATCACTCATTTCACGAGAATCCGAAGAACCTTCTTGAGATTCACCATCACCACTTCCACCTTGACATTGTCCTTCACCGTTTTGCTCATCATCGGAAGGAGGTGCAATTGGTAGATTGGAAAGGATAACTTTGTAAAGTTCAAGTGCCACATCAAAAGTATCTTGTGAAGATTTCAATCGGGAGATTGAACCCAATCCAACCAACTTGTAAATTTCTTTCAATCCTTTCAATTTGGAAAGGTCAGTATTTTTGTTGTGTAGGTTGATAATACGAAACATATAGGAATCAATAGTTTCTTCAGTATATTCATCCGATTCCAGTCCCTTATCAATCATCGGGTCATTGAAGTATTTATCATACATAGACCGGTAGTACTCCCGATAACCAGGTGCAGAATCGAATACATATCTATCGATTCGTCTATCTTCAACATAGTTCCAAAGATTCTTGATTACCGTTACTGAATCCAAAACTCCTTTTTTGATTGATTCATCAATAATAGAGGTTGGAATTAGGGAATAGATATTTTGGAGAAGTCTAAAATCTGAAAGTTTAATGTGAGAACCTTCGTGAAGTGCCAAACCAACTGCGATATCAAAATCTTTTGGTTCAACAACATTGGCACCAATCACCACTTCCTTACCATCGGTGTAGGAATTTCCTCGAGTAGAAAATTTGACTGGGATTTGCTGGTTTGTTACAATATTAACAAAGTTGGAGATTGCTCTCTTGGCAGCGGATAATTTGTAAAGGTCATGGGATTTCCTTTCGTCATCATTCATGACATCAAGAATATCATCATCATCTTCCCAGTCTTGTAACCAGTAGGAGGAGTGGGATTTGGTCTTGGAATAACTCATATCGTATTTGTTTAAGGGGTGTATTAATCACTAACAAAACAAAGATACGAATAAATGCCGAGAATTCCAAATCCGAATTCAATTATTTTTTGAAAATTCTTGAAGTTTTTTTATTAAATAATTAATTGATTCCGAACTACCATTAAATCCCATGTATTTTGCGTACATAGATAAGATTTCAGGATTTTTTTCAATTTGAGATTTTAACTCACCAAGTTCAGGCAAGTATCGTGAAATGTATGTCATTAATCAATCAAATCATTTGGTGAATCTCGATAAATACGATATGAATCTTCATCAAAATGTTCGGTACTTACCTCAAATATGGTTGAATTATCCTCGAGTGCAATTAATTGGTGTGGTAATCCTCTTTCAATTAAGACAGATTCTCCATTAACTATTGCTCGTGATTCAATCTTCCCATCCTCTACGTTAATCCATTTGAATAAAAACGAACCTGATTGTACGAACCAAGTTTCTTTTTTCTTCATGTGATAATGCATGGAGAACTTATCACCTTCTCGATTGAATACTAAAAGCTTTCCACAATATTCTGAATCATTGTGAATCCACATTTCGTATCCCCAAGATTTGTTTACTATCTTTGGTGTAGTGATATTTGGATTAATAATCATTATCTAAATCGAAACCTAAATCTGCTCTATCTAATTGATTGTAAATATCATCAAGTTCTTTGATCATTTTCTCAACCAATTTCCAGTCTTGTAGTTCTACTGCATCTTCAAGGATATTGCAAATTTTTCCTATATTTTCAGTTAAATCTTTCATATAATATAATTTTGTATTATTTGAAATTAAATATAGTAATTTAAAAAAAAAAGAAAATTATCTACCCTGACCACTATATGGTTTTTTATAATTTCTTGAACCTTTTTGTGATGATGTTTTAGTTTTAGCGTGCACACCTCTTCTTTGTACTTTGCTCTTTGGTCTGAAAGAAACGATTTCTTTCACTTTTGCTTTAGCCATGAATATAACTCTCTATAAAAGAGTTCCCTGTAAATTGGTTATTTAATTAAGTTTGCTTTTTTAAGTAACCTTGCAGTTGTAATCCAATTTTTACCAATCTGATTGTAGATTGGTTTTCTAATAAAAGAATTCACTGCCTTTTGGACAAGTTTTTCAATAGGTTTGTAAACTGTATTATCTACAATCATGAAATTTCCACCAAATAATTGTTGAAATTTACCCAAATTTTCTTGACAAGCCTTCCAACTTTTTGTAACCAATTCATCTCCTAGAGTTCTACCTCTATTCTTATTTCTTTCTAATGCAACCTCCAAAGAAGTATTCACAAACACCATATAGGTATCATATCCTAATTCTTCTGCTTTCTTTTTTAATTTTGCTATCTTATCGTATTCATGACCAGTTCCATCTATAATCATACCCAATCTACCTGCCTCATAAAATGATTTTTGAGTATCAGTTAGTTTTTTTGCACGATTACGAATGGAATCCCCTGACCCTGCAATCTTATCCCATAGTTCGGGATTTTCTTTTTCTATCTTTGCTAAATCTTTTGGATTAATACCGTTTTTCTTTAATCCAGCCTCAAATGCAGCATCAGAGTTAATTATTTTTAATCCAGATGCTGCAGCACTAATTAAACCTTTACCAACACCAAATATTTCGTTAGCAACAAAAGATTTACCAGAACCAGGCCCACCTGCCATGAATACACATTTAAGGATACCAGGGTCATCAACTCCTTCTATCATCAATTGTTCTAGTATGGATTCTTTTATAGAAAGCATTTCTCTTTCTATTTCCAACATAGATTTTACAATTTTAGCCTCAGATAATAATTGTGTTGGTTTAGATTTCATTCTTATTTTTTGGGATTTTGTTTTTTGGTTGAAGTTTCTCCATTAGAAGTTTTCTTTGGAGCAGGTTTTCTTCCTCTACGAGAACCACCTTTTGCTGCATTTACAACATCTTTGGATTGTTTCACAACCTCTTTTGCCGCAACTACAACATCTTTGGCTTCTTCAGCAACTCTTTGTGCTCTTACCTTAACTTCTTTAACCACTTCTTTGGCTTCTTCTACTTTTTCTTCAAGAACATCAGGAATTAAGTTTCCATCTTTATCTTCGATTTTTTTTGTTTTCTCAAGATAAATAATAACTCCGGCGAAAAGTAAAAATAAACCAATAACAATTAATGTTGTCATAATAATTTTTTTAAGTTAATACTAATATAAATATAAAGTTTCATATAAAAAGGTTATCCTCATCAATACCATAATCTTTTTTGATGTTTTTAACCACCCTCTTCTTTTTAATTTGTTTTTTGGGAACTACTACTTTCGGTAAAAAAGTAGCAGCACCAACTAACACCAATGATAAAAATAAGTTTCTAATCTTCGCCATATAAACTCCACTTTCTCTCTGGTTCTGGTTCAATCACTACTTCTTCTTTATCTACAATATAGACAAATCCTTCTCTTGCATCCATAAAGAATTGTGTTTTACCTTTCTTTTGGAAAACATACTCAAGAACATCGGTTAGCGATTCCAACAAAACAGTGGAGTTATCAAGAGGTGTCCATCTATCACCAGGTGGCACTCTTTTTGCCACTCTGGTTTTTACTTCCTCTTCGATTATTTGTACCTCTTTCTTGGCCATTATTCAATTACCCTAATTACTCGTGATTCTTTTGCCCCACTTACTTTATAATCAATTTGTACTCCGGATTCTTCAAAATCCTTCACTACTCTTGATTCCGCTTCGGTAACTGACATTGCATCTACCAAGTAGATTTCTTTTGCCTTCTTGTCCTTACCATTCTTTTGAGTTGATACTACCATCTCAACAACTACTTCAAAATACTTGCTCATAACTTTTTTGTTTTTTAAATTGTTTATTTGTTTGTTTATAATCCTGGCCAGTAAAAGCCGTAAAATTCATAATTTTTCTTTATAGATTCTTCATTTCCTTCTGCAGAAACTGTATCTTCTTCGGATTCGTATATTGCATCAACTGGACATTCAGGGATACATGCACCACATAAGATACATTCTTCTGGATTAATATAGAGTTGCAATCCCTTCCTATCCTCTTCACTCATTTTCTCAACTTCCTCACCTCTTCTATCGGTGTAAATAGGACCATTGATACAATCGACAGGACAGACACTTGCACATGCAGTGTCACATACATCTACACATTTATTTCCAATGATATAACTCATAATTTGAATTTTAACAAAGATACGAATATTTTTTCAGAATTCCAAATCAATACTCAAATTCTTTTTTAGGACCTGTCAAATTACCATTTAAAAGAAACGAGCAATTAAAACACAACATTCGTAAATTATCATATAAGTGATTGGTCTTATTACTATCCAAGAAATCCAATACTAATGGAACTTTACCATCAGTAACTCGTTTTTCTTCAAATCCACAATTGTTACATTTTTCTAACATATAACCATTAAGAAGTAATCTTTGTTTTAATTTCCAAACTGGATAATCAGGATATTTTCCCTTTAAAATATCATCGAGGGAGAACTTTCCTCTTTTAATGTTATATCCCTTTCGAATACCATTACCATCAGGATTTTTTAAATCTTCAAAAATATCGTACTTCTTTGCATATTTCTTGTAAGTATTAAACGATACACCAAGAATTCTTGCTGCTTCCATTGCGGAACGAGCTTTATTCTGTGCTTTCTTTATTTCTGATTCAAGAAGTGGTTGTGCACCCAATCCTCTTTTTAATCTTCTATTTTTACCAGCCTGAGATAAATCAGTTGTTGGGTCAAAATTTGGGAATATTTTTTCGTTTTTATTTTCCATACTAATAGTGTTTACTATAAGTATAGTGTATAATTATTTTTTGATATATTAAAATTAATTATTTAGTATTTGTTGGTATAAAAATGATTCAACTTTTCCTTCACCAGATTTTATTAAGGTTTCTAATAAATTGTAGTTATTATCAAATCTTTTTTGATTTTCATTTTTAAATTTTATCAAATCCAATTTTATTAATCTTTCCAATTCATCTACAATCATTTCTATTCTTTTTACCGGAGATTTTTCCACTTCGTAAGATGTATCTATTAAATCATCGAATAAATCAAATCCCAATTTTCTCAATTCAGTTTGAAGACCGGGTAGTGCGATAAATAAAGGTATTTGTTTTGCAAGAAATGGTTTTATAATTTTTTCGGTGAATGTAATTAATTCGTATGGAGATTCATCACCATCTGTCATTCCCATTACATTTTCAGTTACCAAATTTAGTATTGGTCTATATAATTCATTTATTTGATTGTTAATAAACGAATAATCATTTAGATTGTAATCTAAATTTTTAGGTAATTCAATTGAATGTAATAAAAGAATATCAGATTCATGAATAATATTATTCTGATACAATTTGTCTACACTATCCAAATAAACTTGTTTATTAAACTTCGAACCCGAATGTCCACCAGTTGAAAATAAAAAAGAACAATTATCCAAACTTATACCTCTCCTAATGAATTCAAATAATAAAAAAACTCTATGTAATCTACATGAATTATTTAATGACATGAATCCATTTGAATCTGCAAATATTTGATTATTATTATCTAATCTATTATCGGATGCTTCATTTAAAAAAGAATAAAAAATTAAATCAAATCCTTGTAATATTTTTACATTTGAATTCAATGTTATATTATTCAAAAAGTTTGTTATATCTGAATCTATTATTAGATAAAACTTGTTTTTATGTTTATTTGTTTTTTGAACAAAATCATTTAAAAACAATTGAAGATTACCACTTTCGGTAGTTATATCAACTACAATTTTGGTATCATGATTTGTATATTTTATTATTTCATCAAAATTATCTTGGAACCCTTCTCTATGACATACAACTATATCGTATATTCCTTCAGCAGTATCAGGTCTATCATATGTTTTTTCAAGAATAAATTTTCCAAATATTCTTTTTAATTGATAATCAAAATCAAGTATTCTTTTAGTTATCATCTCGTACAACATCTAATGTAACACAATGTGGTCCACCACTTAATGTTCTTGCATGTCTTAATTTAACTGGTATAGATTCTATACCCCATTTTTTTAATTCTTTCATTAGGAGAACTTGATGTTCTTCAACCATACATAATTCTGAATTTATTGGTAAAATATTCATACCTAACCAAGGTGAGGCAGGACACCAATCATTCATAACTTGTGTTGGATATGGTTCGGGTGCCCAAATTCTATCTAATGTACTGACAAAATGAGGCATATTTTTCCAATTAACTCGTGAAGGATTTATTAACACCAATCCTTCTCTTAAAAACACAAAAGTGGTATCTATGTGAATATATGCATATACATTTTCTGCAAGATGTACATTATATTCATTTCCAAATGTTTCTTTACAATAATTTTCTAACCATTTTGCACCATCTTTATTACCGGTATTTGAAATTAAATAAAGTAAATCGTTGTTATGTTTAATTACATTTGCAGCATCAAAGACAGGTTCACCATCTAATAAAGTAGGCTTGGAAAGATCTTCTCTTTGGTATATTGAATCGAGAAGTTTCGGTCTTGGTGCTTGTACCCAATGTTTTGGGTCAAATAAAGGTTTCAAAGTTTTTTCCGCTTCAATTTGACGATGTCGTAATGTCATTGGTACTTCTATTGCTTTATCATTTATAATCAAGACAGTATCTCGTGGACAATAATTATAGTATCCATCAACTTCCCAATTATCAGTTTTATGTGTTTGTGAGAAATTAAATGATTGAATAGGTCTACGAACTTTTACTCCTAAAGATTCTAATATTTTTTTAATTTCATATAAATCTTGTTGAGTTTCATCTAAAACTTTTGATGGATACAATCCACTTGGTCTATTTTTAAATTCTTCTTCGGATAAATGTGCGTAATCAATTGAATGTAGACATTTATCTCCTATTGTTGGCACTTGAGCTTGTGAAGCATCTCCTACTATAATTTCTCGTAATTGACCCCATTCGTTTTTTACTTGGGGTTTAATTAAATTACTTATCATATTTTATAAAATTTGTTTTTTTATACCATTCCCAATCAATTTCTAATGGTTCTCCATCTATAATTTTATCAGAAATTAGTTTGTTATATATTATATGTGAAACTAATTTATTTGATTTGTAACTATTATGGTCATCTTCATATTGATTATTTGTTTCGTCTCGTATTGTAAGATTATTTTCAGAACTAAATTGTAATATACTATTATTTTTTTTAAAATGAATACCATCCCCAAAAACTATGTTTTTAGTTTCATCATCAAATTCTGGCCAAACAATTGGTGGTGCTGTGTAATAAAAATTTATTTTACATTTTAACAAATATGAAATAAAAAATTCAGATTCTCTAAAAATCTTTTTTGATTCAGTTTCATAACTAATAAAATTTTTTACTACACTTTCATAAAAAGTATTATTTTCTTTTACATAATCCAAGAATTCTTCGGTTTCGTAAAAATAAGAATGAGATACCCCGATTAAATCTACACCATCATATGTTAGATTTCCATTCTTATCAATCCTATGTTGATAATTTATTGTTATAAAATCTTTTATTTTATTTAAATAAAATTCAGTTCTACCAATACCGCTGAATTCAAATAGAAATAAATTTTCGTGAACTTTAAAATGGTCATCAGTAATTATATCATATGCTATTCGGTACATTCTATCATTACCAAATCCTTGTTTACCATGATTAAATACTTTTATATCCTTCCCTACAAAGTTTTGCAATTGACCAGGATATGAAAAATTATATTGAGTAAGGGGTTCATCTATACTTCCATAAAGAGTTTTTAAAATTTCAGTCCTTGGTTTGTAATTTGTTTCAAATTCAAAACCACCTCCTGCAGTATGTGATGTTCCAAAACAATGTATGTATTTAATCTTTGTCATTTATACCATATTTTATCCATTTATACCAAACTCGTTCGTGAATATAGTATTGAATTGGTTTCCAAAGTAATTCGGCAACTCCAAAAGCAGCACCAACCTTAATAGAACCACTAACAACCCACATAGTCAAAAAACCGATAGCAGTACTTATTAGTCTATATGAAATAGTTTTAGCAATATGTCTATTTCTTGTTACCTTCATTATCTATTTCACCTTTTCTGATTTTGGTTCCGCTAATCTCAGCAATTTGGGTTGGTGGTTCGTGGTAGATTACATCATACCCAACTCCCCTTCCATAATTTACCGATTCGATATCAGGAATAATAGAAAGTAAAATTTTATCAGTATTCTCGGAAAAGAAAGGTTCGTGTGATAATTCACTCAAAATTTGTTGAGCAGATTTTGGATTATTTTCATCTTGTTGGACATCTCTGATTGCCACCCAAACATTTTTACCTTTTTCTAATTGTTGGTTAATTAACCATTCGTGACCTTTGTGCCAATTTTGCCATCTTCCGATGTACAATGCGTATTTTTTCATAACTTGTTTATTTTATTAAGATTGTTTATTAATTTTGAAAAGGACACATCAGGTGAATCCTTTGTGGTATCCATATCAATAAAATTTACTTGAGGTGGTTCATAATCTTTTACAATAAAATCTGCTCTTGGTCTTTCATCAGAACAATGGACAAATATCTCTACAACATTATTTTGGAGTTTATCCTTTAGTTCTTCTCTCAAATCTAAAAAAGGTGCAACTAAAGAAACTACCACATCACAACCATTTATGTGTAGATACTCTACTATTGTTTGTGCAGTTTTTATATTATTTCTTCTACCTTGTTCAGAGTAATCTTTATTGTTGGTAATTTCTCTCAAATGGTCACCATCTAAATGAAATACATCCCTTCTCCAATTTCTCTTTTCAGTTTTTAAAAAACTATGTAACTTTTTTCCTAAAACCGTCTTACCTGAACCAGGTTGACCCGTAAACCAATAAATCATATTTTATATCTCTCTTTTTATATTATATCCCTTCATATGGTAAGCCTTATCATGTGAATCACAAACAATATAATTACCATTAAAGAACTCGTGAACTGCTTTTACTACACCGACATGGACAGTATTTCCATTAAACTGCCATGTATCTTTTTGTAACATTTCTTGTGTTGCATTTTTTATATCAAATCTTTCGTAAGAATTATACCCACCACTAAAATCATCTAAAACCATAATTCCATTTGGTTTTAATTTTTTGTATCCATGTTCAATATCTGATTTTACGATATCATACTCATGTCCACCATCAATAAAAACTATATCGTAGTAGTTATCTTTTACTTTGTGAATCATTTCACGAGAATCTCCTTCAAAAATAGTAATTCTGTCATCCACCTTGAACTTTTTGGCCTCTGATTCTAAATGATTTCTCCATATTGGAGCATTTTCTTCACGATAAAACCATTCTTCTTCTTCATTAACAGTAAGATTTCCTTTAAACCAATCTATCACATGAAGTTCACCATTGATATGTGGCATTTTAAGAATTTTAGCATTCTCTACTGCATCACCACCTTGTGCACAACCAATTTGTAGGACACGAGGTCTATCGTATGGATTCGATTGATTATCTCCATATCCCCAAAAGTGACCAGTACAGTGTGTGAAAATAAATGTAGTAATCCAAGGTAATGGCATATTCCAATCGCCAGGATGAAAAATATCAAGTTCTTCATCACGAACAAAAAAATCACTCATATCGAGTGGTAATATACTTTTAAACCTATTCATATAACCTTTATTTTATTTTTATTTAAGAACTACATCTATATCATTTTGTTTATAAAAACGATTTAATAAACTTCCCAATTCTCTTACTATCTTACTAACAAATTCTTTATTTTTATTTGGGTCACTAGCATGTCTTGCCAAAGTATTAGTTGGTAGTAATTTAATTACAACATCTTTCATAGATTTTATCATTGATTCGCCCAATTCTCTACTACCCTTATCATATTCGTATGAGCCCATAGAATACTCCTTTAACGCATCTACAAACTTTTGGTAATCAAATTCTATATTCTCTTCTTTAAACTTCTTAAGCATGTTTAAAGCAATTTTCATTCTATTTTTAGGGTCTTCAACTTGTTTAAGAATTTCAATAATACCAATCACCATTTGTTCTTCATCAAAATCTAATTCCTCATCAATTGCCCTTTTAGGTTCAGGAGTTCCATCCAACTTAGCATCTTTATTTAGGATAAAGTGTAAATCTAATGCTTGACCGTATTCTTTTAGATTTCTTTTTTGAAGGACTAATTTGTTTATTTGAGAGAATAAATCAGCAATATCTTTATCTAATTTTTTCTCATCAGCATTCATTGGTGATTCGATATCTATATTAGAATAAAGTTTTTTCTTCTTAGCAACTAACACATCTACTTTTTTAAGTAAATCATTCTTTACTTTATCTAAATCTTTAATTACATCTGCTGTAGATGCTTCGTTTACTGATTCTTTTAGTTTAACTCCAGCGTATTCTAATCTATACTTGTAGTATTCTTTTTTAATATCAGAGGGAACTTTTGAATTCTTTCTGAATATTTCATCTATCATCTTACGAGTATCGTTTGAAGAAAGTTTCCACTTTACTTTATCTTTATCTAATGTGAAAAAGTTATTCAAAGTAAAATCTACTTTTTTTAACATCGGGGTCAAAACTTCTTTTTCAAAAAATGTATTATATTCTCTTCTTTGCGAACCATTTAAATAATTAAGAGCAAAATCGTCATCATACAAATAAGTTTTTAATGATTTTGCAATCATCTCTAAAACATATTTTTTATCGTTTTTACCAAGATATTTTTCTTCACCACTACCAATTACATATTTGTACTGATTACCCACCAAATCGTTTAATTTGAGTTCATTTACTGATTCTTTTACACAATTAGGAACTTGTCTTCCTCCTTTGTTTTTCATACCGATTTGTTTATATCCATCCCAACAAGGTGATGCCTCGTTTACTTTACTTGTATCTGTTTTAAAATAAGGTCCTCTTCTTACACTTCTAAAATCTAAATTAATTTCGTTTCCAAAAATTTCCTTTGGTGCTAGTATTTTCAATCTAATAGTTCCATTTTTATTATCCACACCTAAAGTTTCAAATTCTATTTCGGAATACTTTTTTCCTTTAAATCCTAAATTCTTACCGGTAATAAATTTATGTACTTTACCACCACTAATTGCTTGGGTTTCGTTTACTGATTCTTTTAATCCATTTATTGTAAAATCGGCACTAATAATACCTTTCCTTACATCAACACCTTTAACACCAGCCTTTTTCATTTCATCTCCCACTTTATCTATAATGTCTTGTGGTACGCCGTAAAACCCAAGAAAATAATTACCCTCATATCTATATCCACCTCTTTGAATATTGTGAAATCCTCTTACGGAAGTGGATGTAGTTTTCATTGGGACTACACCATGCTTTTTCAATATAGCGTTTACAACCTTTCTTACGGGTGGCATTGAGGCTTCATTTACTGGTTCTCTTTTCAACTCCATAGTTTCCCAATCTACTCCATTTAATAATTCCTTTACTGATGGGTAAGATGGTGATACTTTTTCTGATCCTTTACCTGGTAAAATGAATATAGTTTCACCATTAAGATTCTTTTTCTTTACGATTTTACCATTAGAGATTACGGTCCAAAAGTTTCTTTTACCTTTTGACCAATCAGGTACTTTAAAAGATATAAGGTTTCCACTAGATTGAACAATTTTAAGTTTATCGTTATCTGATAATTGAGAAAGTTTCTTGTTTGATGGAATATTTTCTACTCCTTTTAATCCCGCTTCTTCCAAGTCTTCTTGACCGGAATGTGCAGTATTAAAATTAGTTTTATCATACTTTTTTCTTGGAGTTGTTGCCAATTTAGTATGGTAATCTCTTGTGGTACCTACATTAAAATTTTGAGGAATTCTAGTCTCTTTTTGTAAATCCATCTCATCATCAGAACGAAGTGGTTCCATAGGAGCAGAAGGTTTTGCATGATGATTAGGAAGAGTCATTGCATACTCTTTTAATTTTTTTACAATTTCTTGTTTAACTTTTTTTGGTAAACCTTTATGAGAAGTTGAAGCAAAATCTTTTACATCGGATGGGTTCATATCTTGTGCTACTTTCAATGCTTCGGGTGAAGCATCAGAAGCAGGAACATCTCCTTTTTGGATTGCATGAACTAATCCCATAAATTTTTGTTGCTGTTTTGACTGTGCAGGCATACTATAATTCCTTATTATGTATATAAATATAAAGAATTATTCTTTATTGATAATTTTGAACTCTACTTCTTGTAGGTTGATTACCAGTTGGAGTGTTTGTTCTTTGTTGAACTCTCGATGGAGTTTCAACTCTACTCGGTGTACTTGTTCTTTGTTGAACTCTTGATGGAGTTTCCCCTCTATATGGAGTGTTATTTTGTATCCTATTAGGTTGTGAATTTTGCTGAGGTGGGTTTACTTCCATTCGTGGAATACTTGGAGTTCGGTATGGGTAAGTATTATCATTATCCATTCTATTAGGTCTACCCCCAATAGATTGTCTCCTTTCGTATCTTGTAGGTTGTTGTGGTTGAACTCTATTTGGGATATAGTATCTTGGTATTACTCTGTATGGATAAAAGTTCCAACTATTCCAACCACCCCAAAAAGGATTGTTCCAATTCCAATATGGATTAGTATTCCAACCAAAACCAAATGTGGTAGTATTACAATCACAATCTCTATAAACTACTCGTTGTTGAGTTGTACATGATGTGAATAAAATTGTTGCCAATAAAATTAATAAAAATATGATTATCTTTTTCATAGTATTAGTGTTTTATGTGTTGTACTCGCCATCTAACATCTTTTTTTCTTAACATTCCTTTCATTGCATTGATATTTTTTTCCGAATCATCTGCAAAGTAAATATCATCGTATCCTTTTTGGTCAATCATTTTCTCTACCCAATTTGCTTTATCCATTGGATTATTTGATGCTAGACCTATGACTGGAATTCGGTAATTTATACCTATATCTTTAAGGTATTTATGAACATGAGGTTCTACTGATTGACCTCTTGCGGTTAGGATATAAACTCCACCATCTCTATTCTTATCTATAATTCTACGAAGAACCTTGGTCACTTTCTTTAGTTCTTGTGGTTCTTGTACGGTCTCGAAATCTCTAAAATCGTACTTCTCACCAGGTTTTTCTTGGTAAACTGCGTACTGACCGGGGGTTAGTTTGAATTCAGTTCCGTCTGGTCTTTTAATGTAAATAAATGAATTTGTAAATACCAAAGTATCATCAAAGTCAAACACACGGAGTTTCTTTGATTCTACGAATAAACTTCTACTTATCATTTCTGTTAATTTAATCACTTTATTTCTTTATATCTTTAGCGTACTTACTCAAATAATCATTAGCAAACTTTTCTATTTTCTGTACATACTTTGGGTCATGTCCACTCTTAACCCTTACTGCTAATTTACCTTGCTTTGTTAAAACTAAAGCAACTTTACCATTATGGTAATCTAATTTGTAATCTTTGTTATTTAGTGTCCAACCTCTACCTAATGCATCAAACATAGATAATCCTAACCCAACATCTGCTTTTGATATATTCACTGGTGGGATTGCGGAAGCAGGAATGGATGTAACAATGAAATCAGGTGTTTTGACTGCTGCTTCGTTTACTGATTCTTTTAATTGAAAATCTTTCTTTAATGCTGCTTTTGTTGCCTTATCAACACCTCTACTCATCAATTCCTTCCAAGCCTTATCACCCTTTTTTATACTCTTATATGAGTTAAAATCAAAGAAAAAAGGAGATTTGAATTCTATTGCCTGAACATTTGGATAATCTTGTATTACAGTTGCTATAGCGTTTGGAGTATCTGGAACAAATCCTAAAACCTTTCCACCCTTACCCAATACTTTTGATGGTCCAAAAGCGTTCACATTACCAACCACCGCTGGTTTAGCTTCGTTCAATATGGTTTTTAACTTAATCATTTTATTTTAAAATCTTGTTTAAATTGAGGATATGCTTTTTTATATGATTCTAATGATTCATCTTTTGGATTAGTAGTATATTGCCAATTCCAATATAATTCATCAGGGGTTCGAAATCCAAAAAATTTATGAACTTGTTTTTGAGTCTTAACTACTTCTTGTCCATTCCAGTTCTGACCTATTGCAATGAATCCACAATCTTTATCTTTGAGTAAATTTTCTTCACCCAAAGTTGAATGTCTATTTTCTAACCAAGTCAATCTTTCAATTAATTTTTGATAAAATCCATTCGCTTGTCCCCATCTAACAGAACCGAAAAATACTACTGCATCTGATTCAAAAAGTGGATTTGCTACTTTGTATAACTCATCGGTTTTATTGTTGAATGATGCCCAACATCTTAACTCACCACTTGGATTCTTTTCTTTATCTTTTAACATTGCAGCCTTTACACCACAATTGTTTCCATCTCTCTTGGAAACATTTCCTTCACAAGGAAATATATTTAATTTAGTCACATCAACTAGGGTTGCTTTCTCACCAAGAACCTTTTGAATCACTTGTGCAAGAATAGTTGATTTTGGAACATCTCCGTTCTTAGTATCACCCTCCCAGCGATTAGAAGTTGTTAGGAGTAAAACCTTATTTTTAGATTTAAGATACGAAATTGTGGTTTGCAATTCGGTTGAATCTGCAAATGCTTCGTGGAGATTATTCTCTTTTAATATTTTTTTAAGTTTAATCATTAACTTACATAGTGAGTTAGTTCAAACTTACCACTTGGCATTCCATAAAGGGAAATGTTTAAGTTCTTGTTGACAGGTTTTCCACCTTTACTCAACCCAATACTAAATGAATGAGTTTTACCAGTTCCCGGTCTCATTCTACTATATCTACCACCCATAGTGATTTCAGAATTCCAATCTTCATCATTAATTTGAAATCCTCTTTTTTCTGCTTGAGTTCTGGCGTAATCAACTGCAGCGGAAGCAGTACTGAAATAAACTTGATCCTTTTCGGTCAAAGGTTTGATTGCTTCTCTTTGGAGTTTAGCAGTTTGGATTATTGATTTTAGTGTAATCATAGTATTTTTTAGTTTTCTAACCCGTATTTTCTAATTGTTTCATCATCTAATAACTTACCATTTACTGTCCCTAATCTTTTACCTTTGTAGTAAACCGACCAGTTTCCTTGTGGTGTTGCATCGACAGTGATTTTTTTCAAATCCTTAATACTTCTATCTTGGAGTTGAACGGCATCTAAAAACTTCTGTGCCTTAGGAGTGTAAGTAATTTCTGATAATAAATTAGTAAGTTTCATCTTAATTTGTTTTTATATAAATATATCATAAAAACCTTTTCCAATTTTCTTCTTCCTTAAATGCCTGAATTTCGTATGGGTGTGTTTGATAATCATATCCCATATTATAATATCTAGTCATCCATATTGGAGATTGTAAATAATGCTGGAATTCGTGAACGATTGTTCTGATTAACTCTTCTTCACTACTAACAACTTTTCGGTAGATAAGAATTGTATTCTCTTTACTTATGTATTCTGCAACAATGCCTTTATCTTTATTAGAGCATTCATCTTCTGCAAATTGGTCAGTAATAATGATTTCAGGTATATCTTTTCGATACTTGGAAACACCATAATAATCAATTATTCGGTGGCCAACTTTATCTACGATTTGGAAAATTTCTTTAACTCTCATAACAAAGTAAATATACGAAATTCTAATCATATTTCCAAATTTTGGTAGATATATTTTTAAATAAAAAACCCCCACCATTTCTGATGAGGGCTGTCCTTCGGTAGCATCCGTAAGGAAATATTTTATTGTTGTGGTTTTTTACTTACTCGTGTTTTTTTTTCAAGATATGCATTCTCTTCACGAAGAAATTCTACGGTTACTCTTAATTCTGCAACTTGTCTTGTCAAATCCAAAACCATCAATCTCAATTCATCTTTTTCTTTAGATGATTGGGATAATAATAATTCTAATTTGGAAATTCTATCTTTACAATCATGTTTGATAAAATCATCATCTCGTTGGATTCTTTCTGCTCTTTTTTCGTAAAATCTCCATGCAGCAGAACCACCTAATACCGTAATTGCGGTTATCAAAACAGAATAAATATTTTCCATTACTTCTTACCTTCTTTGTATTCGTGATAGTTTTGATTTGCTTGTGAAATATAACTTTCTGATTTAGAAATATGGTCTTGAATCCAAGCAGGAATATCTTTTTCTTCTTCACCCATTTTTTCCTTGAGTTCGGTAGCCATTTTGATAATAGTATCTAATTGGTTTTGACCCATAGAAACCTCATGGTCTTCTTCTTCCTCATTAAGAGGTTTAAATGCACGAGCGAATGGGTTAGAATAAACCTTACCCAATTCTACTCCTTTTGGTAATTGGTCACTTAACTTTATCATTATTTATATTTGTTTATAATTTTAAAAGATACATCAATCATTTTAGGTAAACCCATCTTTACCATATTATCTTTATTAACATTTGATAAACCATTATAAATTTGTAAAACAGCATTCGCAGTCTGCATATCTACCTTTACACTTTTACCAGTTTTTGGGTCTTTAACACTTTGATATTGTTTGTTTTTAACAATATCTTTTAATTGAGAAATGATTTGTGGTTCGGCTGATTCGTTTACTGATTCTTTAATTTTATTTCTTTTCATCCATTCTTCTAAATTACGAATTGCCGAATCGAATACTCTACTTCTATCGTGTTCCATTCCAAAGTTTTTGAAGTATTCTTTCATCATCTGATACGGTGAATCTAATTGTTCACCATTTCTTTTCATATCTTTGATATTCATAGCAACTTGATAAGCGGCCAGTTTACCACCAAAGAAAATAGCTTCGGATGTAATATCATTCCAAAATCTATCCACTAATGGAGATAATGGTTTTCCTTTTGAGCGATACCCAAATTTTTCGTTACCTAATGATTCTACAAAGTAAATTAATCTTTCTGAATTGGTTACCTTATCTAAAAATTTTTCCTTTACCATTCCTTTTAGAACTCGTTCACCTTGGGATGAAATTGGAATTGTTTTGATTCCTAATTCTTTCATTTTAGAATCAATATCACGAGGTGTCATAAATTCGTTGATTGATTTGCCTTCTTTTAGTTTAGAACCAAATACTCTTTCGATTTTTGATTTAATCGATGGCTGTTTGGATAACATTACCTTAAATGCCTTTTGTTTTACATCCGATGGGTGTGAATCAAACCATTTTACAACATCATCATTACTTTTTTCTGCTCTTCTTCTTTGTCCACCATCATCAATATAATCGGTAGCAAAATCATACCAACCAATTACGGTTGTGGCTAAATCGTTTGGATTGGATTTCTTTGGATTAGTGATTGCTTCATCAACTTTTAATTCTGCGTTCTTGTATAAACCAGCAACTGCTAAATCTAATTCTTTTTGTAAAGATTTCTTTTTCTCACCAAGTACTTTAAGATGACCAACGTGTTTCTTTTCTTCAGGAGTTCCTTTAGATTTTTTGTATAATTCTAAATGCTTTTGTATATCATCAACTACACTAGAATACTCCTTTTGTATAGCCTTAACACTTCTTTCTCTTAGAATGTTTCGTACTTGTTCTTTTAATTGAGATAAATTCATCTTGTTTTACTTGATTATACTGATATAAATATAAAGATACTTGTGTATAAATATATTAAAGTAGATAATGTAATACTTTTTTATAAATGATTTCGTTTCCTATTTTATCAAGATGATTTATAGTTCCTCTATTATCTAAAAATATATCTTCAAACTTTAGTACTGAATCAGGATAAAAAGAGTCAAAAAATGTTATGTGTAACCCATTCGGAACTAAATTATGAATTTCCTTATAAATTAAATCATTTACAAAACAAAAATATTCAGGATAAAATATATCCGAATAAAAATCGTATGCGGTTTTCATTATTGGATTATGCAAATTTTCTGATACATCTGAAAATATGATATCACAATTATTGTGTAACAAATCATCTTTGTGTATTGGATGTTCTTGAATTGGTATTCTATATGCAGATGTGTGAGATACTAAAATTTTATCAAATTGGGATAAATCTTGGGATTTGAGTTGAAGATAAATTTTATATTCACTTACTCCTGCCTGAGATATGTTTGTGACATCAAAATCGTTTTTTAACATATTGACCCACCCAATACCTTCGTATTTTTTTGTCCAATCTGCAGAGAAACTATCACCACAAATAAGTAACCTTTTTTTCATAACCTTTTACTTTATCTTTATAAATATAGAACCTCCTAAATATGGTTTAATTTGTCCCTGCATTGTTTCAAAATTAGTTATATGATTTCGTACTCCTAAATCAATACCAAACATCTTATCTGATTTAGTTTTATACAACAACCTCGTACTTGTCCCACCAAACATAGGATTTATACCGAACTCGTATCCAAGACCTAAATACCATTGACTTTCTCTTGGTCTTTCAACTTCCACAATCTTTTCTACTTCTTTGGGTACTTCGACTGGTACTTCTACAATCTTTTCTACTAATACCTCGTATGGAATTGAATCGGGTACTAATACTTGTACTTCATATGGAACTTCTACTAAATATGGAACTTCCACTTCGTATGGGATTGAATCAGGAATAGGTACTTCCACTTCTACTTCAACTATTTTTTCTACCTCTTTTATTTTAGGTCCTCTTAAAAATTGTACTACTACAATCATCGACAAAAATAATATAATTCCTAATTTATAATCTAACTTTTTCATATCTTAAAATGGTATTTTTGAACCAATCATAAATGAATTAATTAGTGGTATGATTGGGTTTGTGGATTTAATTGCTGTATAACCAAAATTAAATGTGAATCTTTTTGTCAATCTATATGTCCAAGAATTTGCAAGGATAAACATAGTATCTGATGTAGTTGTAGATGAACCATCAAGGGTAAATGAAAGTGGTGTTTGTGATACTATAAATGCCGGTGCATAAGTTATTCTCTTTTGATTTAACTCATAGGAATTCGTATATAATAAGTTATACCCAACATTACCCATAGGTTTTTCAATCAACCCACCAAACATAAAAGTATAATTTACACCAAAACCAACAGTACCTTTTTTTCCCATTGGTTTTAATCTCATAAAATTACCTGAAACTGCCTGAGTACCAAAGTTGTTTGCGTAATTTATACCAGTAGATTCTACCCACTCTACATTATATGAATCATCCATAAAAACTTTTGAACGATTTAGACCAAGTGTTGCTTGTCTTAAATTATCAAATACCATTAGGTTTGCACCATAAGATACATCACCAAAAATAGAAGATTGTGATGCACTAAATGACATTGCTGCATTAAAACCACCCAAAGGATTTTGCATTGCCATTAAATCAGCCTTTAACTGAATTGGTAACATAGTTTTTTGTTTTTTCTTATCTTCTTCTTCTTTTTTCTCTTCCTCTTTTGTTTCCTCTTCAGATTTTTCTTCCTTCTTTTCTTCTTCTTTTGATTCCTCTTCCTTACTTTCTTCCTTTGTCTCCTCTTTAGATTCTTCCTTTTTTTCTTCAGTTTTAGTTTCTTCTTTCTTTTCCTCCGATTTGGTCTCAGTTTTCTTTTCTTCGGTTTTGGTTTCAGTTTTGGTTTCACTTTGTGTCTCCGATTTAGTTTCAGAAGATGAACCTCCACTACTTGAACTACCTTCGGAGGATGAACTACTGCCCGATGATGTTGAACCACTTGATGATGACGATGAACTACTTGATGATGATGTAGTATTGGTTGACGTAGAACCACTACTCGGTGGAGGTGAAGATGCTGCACCACTTGTGGGTGGTGGTGTACTTGGTGGGGGTGTTGTTGGAGTAGTTGGGGTAGGTGGTATTACTACGGTTGATGCAGCAGATGCAGCAGTTTGTGCTGCTTGTTGTGCAGCCTGTGCAGTTTGTTGAGCTTGTTGGGTTTGTTGTGTAGTGGTCGAACATGGTGAAAGTGTATTCCACCAATTAAAAGTTTCGTTTAACCACGCTTGAAGTGTTCCATTCAGAGCCTCTTGATATGTAAATACTCTTACTCGGTTATAGAATGCTACCGTTGCAGAACCATTTACGAAGTTCGCGTTTACTACTTTCACATCACCAGTACATCTATCAATAAAGGTTTGAGTGAATATAGTTTGACTATACCCACTCACCCCTATTAGTGATAATAGTAATATGAATAGTAATTTCTTGAACACATTTATTTTGTAAATATGCCTTTACTAATCATTCTTGATACGATTCTAGCAGAGGCGGTTTCTAATGATTTACGAGTTGTAACACCTATTGCCGATTGTCTGAAACTAATTTCTTCTACATCCAACCCTAAAATACCTTCTTGAGTTTTTACAGTACTTGCTTCACCAAGACCAGAACCAACAAAATAAGTTCCATCGGTTGCGTTAGTGAATCTAACTTGTAAACCCAATCTAGTTGTTTGAGTTTGTTTTGAACCTTCCTTCATGGAAAGTATCTCATCCTCGGATACTGAAAAATCGTATACTTCAATAGTAACGAAATACTCAGCAAGTTTAATTTTACCAATACCATACACTTGGTTTTCGGATACACCTTTACGAGATGCAACCCATTGGTCTTTCATTCTTTCTTTGATTTCAGATTTCTCTTCTACAAATTGAAATCGGTTTGTCCATTCAAGATATTCAATTACCATGTTGGTTACACCCAACCCAATTCTTGCATCTCTTAAATCTGGCCATAACTCATATACCTCATCTGATATACCAACATTCAAAAGAGCAATTGGTATTTGAGGACCATCATAATCAGAAACATCTTCAATAGATTGTTTCTTTTCAAATTCGGATTGATAAGTTTCAGCCTTAATTGAACCAACTTGGGCATAAGTAGTTAGTGTAAAAAATACACCAACTACCAAAAGTAATAATTTTTTCATATTAAGTCCCTAATGTATCGTATATTCCGAATTGTACATTATCCCACATTGTTGGATTCATAATCCAATTAGTAACTAAGAATGTAAATCCGAATACAAATAATAAAAGTAAACTTGTTACCCACAATGCCATTAAGAATGCAAATGGGTTTTTTGTTTGTATAGCCTCTTTCCACATATCGAATATGGAATTACTTAAAAGTAACGTCTTCATATTTTATATGGGATTAACCCTCCTCCTCTTCAGATTTTTCTTTCTTACCACTAAAGATTTTACCAGCTTCAGCAATACCGAATGAACCTAATGTGATAATTACGAATGAGTTGAAAATGGTATCACTAATTTGTAGTGTTTGTCCCAAGATACCAGTTACAATATCCGCTCCTGCGAAGATTGCCATAACTGCGAATGATGCAAATCCAACGATTGATTTTTCGTTGTAATCGTTGTTGTCTTTAAAAATGTCTTTGAAAGCCATAATATTTTCCTTTTGTTTTATATTATCATAACACTTTCATAACCTTTATTTTATTTACCATCTATTAGGAAATACTCCTTCCACACAGATAATATATTTCATGTGTTCATCGGGTGGGGTTAATTTAGGTAGACCAAATGTATTTTGTTGAAGGTTTCCACCATATTGATTACCGAGTAATGCGTATACCGCTTGATATTGGTTTACTGGTAGTAATTGTCCATTACATTCCATATATCCGCGGGGAATAAAGTTTCCACCGAATAATTTAATTGTACATAGTATTTCGTCCATAATTTATATTTTTACCAATCTACTTCTTGCTCTTTTTCTTTTTTCTTTACCGGTGCAGCAGCAGGTTGAGACGATTTAGCAGGTACTTCTCTAATTACAGTTTTAGTTTCTGCTGGTTTCTGCTCAGGTATGTTAATCACAACATTTTGTTGTTGTTGATTATTTTGTTGTGCTCCTTGTACTTGTTCGGTTTCATCTTCTTCAATACCAACGATTGATTTAATCTCATCAATAAATACGGTTCCGATTGTAGCCAAGATTGCTCCAGCTCCAGTAATAATTTGGTTTTTTAGATTTGAGAAAAATCCTCCACCTTGTTCTTGTTCTTCTGACATTGTAATCTCCTTATGCTAATAAATGATAATATTCTTTGAAATGTTTAATTCTATCTGCAAGACCAATAGTTCCACCATTTACTCTTTTAGTAATAGTAGTTACCACTGCATCAGTTGCTCCACCATCTGCCAATTTATTCAATCCATTATTGGACCAGAACCATGCAGCAGAAAGTAAAGCATATTTTCCTGAAACTACATCAGGGTTTGATAGGATATTTTCTCCAATTGCGTTACCAAATCTGGTGTAATTATCCTTACCTGTCAATTGGATATATCCTCTTCCTCTGAATTTGTAGCCATCTCCACTCGCTTCATCCCCATTTGCCATACGATTTGCATAAACTCTATTTGCAATCTTTTGTGGTTGTCTTTGGTATGCATTTGCCAAGGCTTCAGTTGGGAAATATTTTTTAAAGATACCCATCAAACCTTTAGTCGAATAGTTTAAGTTTTCAGATGTTGCTTTAAATCCACCACTCTCATGTCCACATTGTGCCAAGAAGTGTGCCAATCTCAATGGAGTATTGATTTGGAATTTAGCTGCAGTATCAGGAATCATAGCAATAACTGCATCAGGAATATGTCCTTTTAGTTTTTCCAACTTCAATGGTCCTGAAGATATAATTGGTGCACTAACTTGTGGAGCAGGTTGTGGAGTAGCTTCTCCCATAATCATTGCCCAAGTTTTTGGTCCAACTACACCATCCGGGGTTAATCCATTTTTTCTTTGGAATTCTTTAACTGCTTCTTCAGTTTTAGGTCCAAAGTTTGTAACTGGATTTGCAATACCTAACTTGGTTTGCATTAACTTTACATTTTCGTTATTATCACCTCTTTTTAGTAACATAATTTATATCTCCTTTTATTGTATTTTGTTAAAATCAGTAATTCCTAATACTATATTATTTTTTGTACTCAAAGATAATCTATACGCAGAAGATGGTAAAATAGTTGTGTTAATTGTTACAATATTATTACCTTCTTTTAATTGTATTTCTTCCTTCGAAATAGTTCGATTAGAAATATCAATAATTTTTATAATATAGATATCTGCTGTTTCTATTTTTACATTTAATTTTACACTCTCGGTTACAAATGATGTTTCCAATTTTAAACCTATACTTTCTGAAATTTTAAGTTCATCCTTAATTTCATTTATAGGAATTATTGGTTCGATTTCATTTAAACACGAGGTAAAAACAAATAAAGAAAGAAACAATAATACTATTGATTTTTTCATTTTTATTACCTCATTATTTAATATCAAATAACCGTTTATTGTAAAATAAGAGTAGTTCTATTAAGTTCTACTCTATTATTATCCATTAATATCAAGTATAAATATCTACTATCTACCGATTTAGTGTAAATATTTAATTTATTTGTACCTTTTGTCCCAAGTATTTTCTCTCGTGAAATTACTTGTTTTGTTTTAATATCTACAAGAGATATAAAATATATACCTTCAAAATCTAAATTAAAACTAATTTCATCAGTATTTTGTATTGTATTTTCTTTTTGTAAAAATACATTAGATTGTTTTGGTGGAATAGGTTCTATGACCTCTTGTGTGCAAGAAATTAAAAATAATAAAAATACAAATATATAATTTTTCATCATTTTAATAATACATTTAGTTGAACTCCATCAGTTGATACAGCATCACTACCTCCTATTGATACAAGACCTAGTGAATTTTTTAATGTCTTTTTACTTTTAAATTTAACTTTGTATTTTGATAAACCACTTAAAGATTGACCATTGTTGGTTATAGAACCCACACTAACAAATGTATTTCTATTATTACTAAAATTTATAGGATTACTTGAAGTTGTGTAATCAGTTGATACAAATTCTAAAACTGAATTATCGTAATTTAAAATTAGTTGAACTCCTGATATAGTATTATACATCGGGTCTACTATAATTTCTACAATCACTAAATCATCTTTTAATTCCGTCCACATTTCTACTTCTACCGATGTTGTAGGATTTTTAACCATACTCGATACATTAGTTGATTGTGGAGCAGAATGAGACATATTTACATCACCTTTCCAAAATACATTGTAACTAAAATTGTTTAGTAAAGTGGTAGTACTTAAATTAATTGGAGAATAAGTGTTTGTAGTTAAATTAGGTTTTGTACTCCAATTTAGTTTTGTGATTAAATCATATTCCGATTTCGGTAGTATCTTCATATAATCAGATAAATTATTGGAACCATTACCTATTATTTCAGAACCTACTAAATGTTGTATTAGTTTATGTGTATCTCTTTCATCAAACATTCCATTTTCATCCACATCGGCATTCATAAATTGGATACCACTGCCAAACTCCAATCCACTTTCATTGCCGAATAATCCTCTATTAGATAATTCTTTAAATGCAAGAAATACATCGGATACCGTCACAATGTTATTGTATAAGGATGCAACATTGGTTGTGTTTAATTCTATACCATGTGGTTTGTATCCTTGATTAATTCCAAAATTAAATTCTGCTCGTAATCCATAAAAAAATCCACCATTTCGTATAAAGTTTACAAATGACGATGATTGAAAATTAAATTCAGTAGGTGTGTTAATATAAACCTCAGTCCAACCATTCGGGTCATACGAATTAAATGTTACGGGTCCATTCCATAAATCAAATAATTGTAAACTATTAATTTTAGATGGATCTGATATGATACCATTCACCTCTCTACTATCTATACCAACTCTATATCGTTTGTTGGTATTATCATACTGATATATAACACACCACTCAACTTGTCCTGCGGTTGTTACAGCTCTAAATGTTCCATCTGCTATTTTAGTAGTATCTAAATCAGAAGTCATATCCACTCTACCTAATCCATTTAAATTGCGTGTTGTATTGGTTGTTGGTAGATATTGATTATTACTTTGTGATAATAACTTTGTGGTAAATCTAGTTCTATCTATACTCTGACCGAAGTTAAAGTTAAGTTGTGCTCTTAATACATCTCCATTAGAATGTATTACACTATTGGTATAAAATTCAGTAAAAGTTGCATCATCGGGATTAGTCCAAGTTCCATATTCAATTACATATGGGTTGTTCCAATTGTTTGATAAATCATTCCAACATGCAGCACCATTCCATTTTGCTACCGCATAGTTCTCACTTCCATTAAATCCATTTGGTTCACCACCACACCAGTTATTATACACGCCGGGTATATTTCCAGCAGTTGGTCCATTTGAGGTTTTCATTACTGTACCTCTTTCAGGTCCGGCATCAATTACCCATCTACCATCAACAACTTCATCAGTTGCAGCAAACCAAACATTAACTGCTGGAACATTCACTCTAATAAACTCTTCTTCCGATGATGAGGTTATTGTTACTAAATACCCTTGTTGTCCTTTGAATGTTGTTGCTAATGACCTACTCCTTGCGTTTGTGTAAGTAGTTCTTTCATTGGTTGCAGTTATGGGTCTATAAAAGTGTCCATTGACTCCATTGTAAAAGAACCCTACTGGATTTACGGTTGCAGCAACTGATAATTGAACATTACCTCTTACCGAACCAGTATTTACTTTTAAGGATGCTAATGTGTTATTAATGTTTTCTTGAGTTCCAGTAAATACTAAACGAGTTTTATTACCACTTAAAGTAAATCCACTTGCAGCAGTTAAACCTGTGGTAGTAACTATATTGAATGTAGTACCTGATGGTGGATTAACTAAACTGATTGAAGCAAGTAAAGTTTCACTTGCTCCAAATCCACTTAATACGAACCCACTCGCATCTTGTCCGTTGGTTGATTGAGTAAATGATTTAGGGTCTGGTGCAGAAACGGTTTGAGAATATCCCTGGATTTGTACTAATAGTATAAAAATAAGAGTAAATATAAACCGTTTCATGACCATATTATTCTATCACCAAATTAATTTTATTACCATTTTTATCAACTGCATCTGCTAATTCAAATAAGAATAAACCAGTTGTTGAAGTTAAATTAACTAATGGAGTAAATACTAACTTATATGGTGTTCCTACTTTGATTCTAGCAGTTTTTAATTGGTCAATTGACCCAAATGATAATCTACTTTCAAAATCGTTAGAGAAGTTGGTTATAGTGTTTCCTGTATCGAATATAACATTATCCAATTTTAATTTCGTATTATCATACTTCATTATAATTTGCAATCCTGCCAATTCTTGTTTTGTCAAAGTTGTAGTTAGTATTACTTTACCACCTTCCAATTTAGAACTCACACCCAAATTCACATTTTCCAACTCTCTACTTGTATAAGAACCCAAATACTTTGGAGTAGAAGTTCTAGCATTACTTCCAATAGTTTGTGCTACAAAGGCAGGATCTGTTGAATGAGACCAGTTCAAGTCACCACCCCATCCATAGACCATATTAACCACTTGTGTATTAGAATTTACAACTACTTTGTGTCTTGGAGTACCATTTAACCAACTTTGTTCTAACAATCCACTATTCCACTTAACAACATTTGAAGTGGATGTTGGTATTCTTGCAAGAGTAGAAACATCAATACCCATTAAATGAGCGAACATATAATAAGAATCACTTTCGTTAAAGTTATTATCGTTGATTGTTACATTACCAATATTCTTTTCCAAATTTGGATACACAAAGAAGTTTGGAGTTCCACCAATATCAGTTTGTGAATGACCCAAGAATGCTCTATAAGCATCGGATACGGTTACGATATTATCCATGAATGGCTTTTGGAAGGCAGGAGATATAAATACACCAATTTCATCACCAATTTTAACTTGAGTAGTGAATACTGCTTCTCCTGTTGCATCCAAAGGTAATTGAGCAATTGGTGGTTGAGAAAAATCTATATCACCACTATTATCATTTTTCAATCTCATTATCTGAGCATTATGATGTATGATATTTGTATATCCAGTGGGAAATGCCACCTTAACTTTAAATGAAGATGAACCACCTGTAACAGTTCCAAGTGATATTAGAGTACCACTTGTAGAAACATTTGTTATATTTTGAGAATTAGCATCTACTGCATAAGCAAGTGATAATTGATGAATATCTTGATATGTCAAATTATCTTTAATACTGAATTTTTGTGTTACAAAATCGCCATCAATTTTAGCATCAGTTCTTTGTATGGTCAATTGTCCAACATTCCAATCTTGGTCTGCTCTATAATCCCAAGGAGTCAATTGATATTGAGCATATAATTGGGTAGAAGGTTGGGCAGATTTTGGAAAAAACTTATAGTTAGTCCATTCAGTACTAAAAGTTTGTACCGAATTACCTTGTGAGTATATTGTACTGTTTGGTACAGGTAATAAAACCTTATTATTATACTGATATCTTAACCACAAATATCTAGGGGTTTGTGAACCCGAGTTTATATTATACTTAATGGTTATTACATCACCTACTCTATAAGGACCAGGTTCTACAATAGATTGATTTATGGTAATACCTTGTGAAAAGGCAAAATTACTCATAAGAATGAACGATAATAATACTAGAAGTTTTTTCATTTTAGTAAATCCTTTACTATTGCCTCTAATACTTTTTTCAAGGCAATACTAGCTGTTTGTTGGTTAAATGTTCCATCATCCGCAACCACCAAAGTAGATACTGATACTTCTTTACTTTGACCTTTTTGTATAGTCTTATTTACAACCTTTCCATTTTTTACTAACTCACCTTGTGCTATAATTTCGGTGAGTGATACATCATTATGATATACACCGATACTTTTACCGATGTTCTTTACATCAAAAAATACCAAACGAATTCGTACTTCTTGTTCTGCATTTGGATTTAATTCATAATTCATATCTTGAAGATACTCTTCCAAAATATTCTTTACACCCATTGCCATGTTTCTTTTACCGGCAAATGGGCCTAATTTAATTTCGTTAGTTACTTCACCAACTTTTATTTGTTTTACATCTTGGGCATGCAAACTTGTAAATGATATAAGTACAATACAAATTGCACCTATACAATTTAATAACGATAATTTCATGTTACCTCCTTTTAGTTAGGGTAACCTTTATTATCAAAACCTATAAATAAAACTGATTTGTATAACGAATGTGAGTATTCCTCTATAAATATCTCTTTATAAAGAAAAAACTCACCCTTTAGGTGAGTTTATTAAGTTCTTCGTTGAAATGAGATTCTGCTATTTTTTTAAATTCCTCTCGTTTATCGAATGCCGAAATGTTGTTTATGTAATGTGCATTGTTTCTATATTTGTAATTTTCACATACCACCAAATTTTTTATTTTAAATTGTTGAATGTTTATATCAGTAGTTTTCATTAGTTTTTCTGACCCCCACATTATAAATGTATCTTCATATCCATAATGTCCAAATGATTCAGGTACTCCAATCCTTCTAACCAAATCTCCACTTAAACAAGTCATCCAACCTCCTGCGAATTTAAATCTCGGTTGATTTGGAATTGATGCTTGGACCGATTCTAATACCACATCACCCTTAATACCACTATCTTTATATGGGTCATTTGTTCTTTGATAATTTAATGGTTTATTCTTAAACTCATCATTAACCAAACAATCCCAAGTAGTATCCCAACATCTAACAATTTCAGGTGTAATGATTGAATAATTTGTTTGTTGAGAAATTATCGGTAATACATTTTCAAAATACGCAAGAGTTCTTTCATCAAATACAATATCAGTATCCAACCACAAATGAAAATCAGCATCGATATATTCCAAATTAGTAAATCTTCTTTGAGATACACACCCTTTGATTTCATCCGAGATTCTAAAAGTTTTCATACACCAATCAGCATGTGCTGAAAGTTTCATGAACTTATCAACAAAATAATGTTTTGGTAATGATGATTTTTTCCAATCAATCAAATCATCACTCATACTCATAGAAACATCTAATACCCATTCGATTTTATTTGAGATGTAATTTGATGCAATTTTTAATTGAGTAAGTGTTTTTTCCAAATCATCAATTTCGTATGGTAAGGAAAATATCGATATAACTATTTTCATTTATATTTCTGATAAATTTGTTGTTTAATTTGTTCGTTTCTATCATACTGATGAACTATAACAAACTCATCTCCGATTTGATTATAAAATTTAGTATCTTTGTATATCGGAGTTGGTTCTAAAATAGGTAGTTCGTTTGCTTTTATAAAAACAGTTCCCAACTGAGTTACAAATCCTTCTTCTTGATTTACAAACTGTACATTTTCTTTGAAATGATTTAAATTGATAAGAACATTATATGCAGCTTGGTCTGCAAGTTGTCCTTGATTTGCAGTTGTTAAACTCCATCTATAAATTTCAATGAAAAGGTCTTTTAATGCGTATCCCTTACCAACAATAGTTCCAGCACAATAGGAAACTTTATCTTGTAACCATTCCCATTCCATTGGAAATGAAGTACCTGCATTTACCACTGCCCAAGAATCATCTTTAAATTTTACACATTCGGAAAATGCAAGGATTTCCTTTTTCATATTCTTTTCAATCCATTGGGTTGGATCTTTCTGAAAAATAACATCTTTAACATCTGTCCAAATTATAGTTTCATCTAAATAACTTTCAAGAATTTTATATACATCAACAAATCTTTGTAAAATTATATGTTGTTGTAAATCTGCACCATATAAATTCCAACCTTTTGATTTTAGATAAGAAATTGTTTCTTGGGGTACATCATATACCAACATAACTTTATCACCACTAAAACCACTTTGTTGAATTGATTCAACATATGGTCTTATATCATCAGGTGAATACTTTGTAATACATCCAAATATTATCATAATTCTCGTATCTTTTCTATATCTTTAAGACCAGTTACTATTTCAAACTCGTTCCAATTTGGAATTTCCCATTCTTCACACAACTGATGATTCTGAATAATTTCATAACCTCCTAATTGCATTACAAATTGTAAAATATAATCAGCCCAACCTATAATTTTGTTATATTTTTTTAAATCATCATAATTTTCCCAAATAATATCTTTTTTAGTTTCCCAACTTTTAATAAACTCTAATCTATTAAAAATTACTCCACCTCCTGATGCATATCCTGGTGAATTTGGATTTCCTCCATTATTTGATATGAAATTTTTAAAATATTGAGGAATTGCATTTACTCTATAATTTCCATTTGGTGCAGGATCAGTAGGATGAATTGCCATAGAAAATTCAGTATCCAAAATGGAAATTGGTTTTAATACAAAATCATCTTCTTCCAACAACATAAAGTATTTTGAATCGGTTTTAAGACATGCTTCGTAAATACCTCTAACCCATTCAAAAGTAGATTCTTTGGACCAACATAAATAACCAACATCAACTTGACCAAAATTTCCACAATATCCTAACTGAAAATTATTTATCGAAAAAGATGCATCGATTTCTTCTGAAATTTGTTTATATGTATCAATATCACCTTCAAAATCTACATTGATAAAAATATCAGAATCAGGATAAAACTTTCTTAAAGTTTCAACTGATTTCTTACCTCGTTCGGTATTTCTCCATGCCCACAAATATCCACTTATAATTTTACCCATGTCTCATTAATTTATATAAATCATTACTAATAGCATTTACAAATTCATCGCATACCCATTGAACCTTATCTTTACCAACTTGATTTACCATAGGTAAGTACCAATTATGCATTGCAACATTGACATTATGTGGTGGATTGGTTTCCATTTCGTTAATTGATTCAATTACATTATCTAACATATGATATGGAAATACTATAAATGTATCATTTACAATCGGTAAATGCGTAAATTCTGGTTCTCTCCATAAAAAGTTAAATTTGTTGAAATCAAATTGATATTCTTTAAATGGATTTTTAAAAAAGTTTATATCAAATCTAGTTGATATTACCAAATCTAAATCTTCATTTTTAAGTTGTTCTAAACTACTAATATAAGTTGAGGATATTGCCTTATACCCACTTGGTAATTTATCACCACCCCCTAAACTATTAAGATTAGGATTTGTAAATTGATATTTTTTAGTTGGAGTATATGATTCTATAATATCATTTCGTTTCTTATTATCGTAAGTGTAAATATAAAAACCAATATCATGTCCTTCTTCTTTTAGAGGATTGATAATATTAGTCATAAAACCATCTATGGCATCTTCGTAGTTTCTATATCTACCATTACCATCATTATATGAAACACCAACTAAATTAACTCCTATTTTCATATACCATTTGTATATATTCTCTATTTCTGATTATTTTAGAATTACCATTTTCTACAAAACCCAATTCGGTATATAGATTTTTAGCAAAATTATCAACAAATACCCAAAGAGAAGCATAATTTTTATCTTTCAAATAAAGTTTATATGCATCTCTTGCGTATCCGTTTCTTCTATAATTTGGATGAATATCTATTCCAACTTCATTACCATTCGTTCTGATATAACCAACCGAGACACCATTTACTTCAATTATATACCATATTGGATTGGTTGTAAAAAACCACTTTACACACTCATCTAATGTAAATTTTGAATCATTTTCTAAATTAACTCGTGTTGTATCATCGTTTCTAACTTCTAATAAGAAGTCCAAATCCATTGATATTAATTTTCGTAGTATCATTACCAACCTTTTTTGATACAATCAACAATGTATTGTCTTTCTTCAGGAGTGACCCACCAACCTACCGGAATTGAAACTACCTTTGGTAATACTCTATCTAATGTTGGTAAAGGACTTCTAAATTCTTTTACTGCAGTGTGTTTATCGTTTCGTTCATGTACTTGTGATACTACAATACCACACTCTTTCATGTGTTTGTAAAATCCATCTCTATTTTCAACTAATAAACTATAAATCCAAAATGCTGAATTATGGTCTTTGTGTCTTTCTAAAAGAGTGACACCATTTACACCTTTCAAATTCTCATCGTAGAATTTAGCGTTCTCTCTATGTTTCCCAATAATAGTATCTGCATCTTTTAGGTTTTCAATACCAACGGTTGCACATACATCATTCATGTGAAATTTGAACCCCCATTCAACAATATCTGCTTCACATCTAAAATCTTTTCTATTACCACCTCTATCAATACCATACCAACGAATTAATTTAGAACGATTATATAAATCCTGATGTGGTAATACTAAAATTCCACCATCAATTGCAGTGATGTGTTTGATTGCTTGTAAAGAATACATAACCATATTACCATGATTACCCAATTTCTTTCCTTTGTATTCAGACCCAAATGAATGTGCACCATCTTCGATGATTGCTGGTTTGAATCCATACAATTCAAATGATTTTTCTTGTATCTTTTTCAATCTATCCAAATCTAATGGGTATCCACCCCAATGTACTGCAATGATTGCTTTTGTTTTTGGTGTAATTTTTCTTTCCAAATCATCCAAATCCATATTAAGAGTTTTTTCATCAATATCAACCCATTTGATTTTCAATCCATTTGCAAGTATAGGCCAGTTGGATGCAGTACAAGTTAATGCAGTTGCTAGAACTTCATCACCTTCTTTGATTCCTGGCCAATTTCTTTCATATACTGAATAACCATCTGCAATTGAAATGTTTGATGGTTTCTTTAACAGATGTAATGCAAGATGAAGACCAGATGTACCTGAATTCAAAGTAACAACTCTATCTGAATTTAGATATTGATTTAGTTTTTCTTCAAATTCATCTACCTTCGGTCCTTGACCAATGTATCCACTATCCAATACCTTACCAACTTCTACTTTGGCGTTTGGATTCATATGTACTTTGAATAATTGAATCGGTGTATTTATTTTTTTCATATTATTATTGTTTATAATTTTGAATATAATCAGAACATATCCCACTACATTGAGATATATCATCGTTGTAGATTTCTGGCATTACAGCAATACTTCCCTTTATAGGTTGTTTTCCTGGATATACCCATATAAAAGAAAGTGATGTTAAAGTAAGAGTATCATTTTCATGCCAGAAGAAATTAAATCCATTATAGTGTTTATTACCACTTTCAAATTCTACAACTGCTTCTACATTTTTACAATGTATCCACAATTTATCTTGTCTTTCTTCCAACCATTCAGTTGATATTTTATGTTGTGGTTCATCGTGTCCTAACCACCATTCATCATTTTTAAACCAAACATCAATTTCTACATCGTATCCTGATTTAATTGCAGAATCAATATATGGCGGGTAATTTTCATACTCCTCTATTTTGCCATTAAGATTTCCTCTATGTGATATTAGTATCATATTATATTTCCATTTTCATCACCCCACCATAGTTTATTTTCTCGTAATAAAGAGAATTTTAATGATGGATGTCTAACTGATTTATTAATCAAATTACATTTTTGTAATACACCTGTCCAACTACTTTCTGCACTATTTAGTATTCCAGTTTCTCTACCGTTTTTAATTACATTATCAAATATATTATGAAAGAGTATATCTGAATTATGTTTATTAGTAATACATAGATTATCATCAAAAAATTGAGTCCCACCGATACTATGATTTATCATATCCATATTTAGTTGATTTAAATTAATAGGACTGTGAATTCCTAAATCATATCTACTTCGTATAACAACATCATAATCAACCATTGAATCATATAAAGGTTTATATCCCATTTGCCAACTATAAAACATAGGTAATTGTCTAAAACAAGACATGACATCGTATTGTGGTAATGGACGTGATTTATCAGTATGTGGTAATTTTATACCTTCTTTATATTTTGTAAACTTGAAAGGTTCTTGTATTTGTAGTGATTTTTCGTTCGAATATATTTTACTGACAAGTTCCCATTCTTCATCTTTCCAAGAATGCAAATAAACATCAGTATCATAGTTTTCTATGATATGTTTCCAAGTATTTTGATACCCTTCATTTACCTTTCGAGGTAATCCGGTCAGTAATAATGCTACTTTCATTTTACAAATATACGAAATTATTTATAATTTTCCAAATAATAATTTAAATCTTCGGGTGTTCCTAATCCCCACATTTTTGGTATATCAAATGTTCTGATTTTTTTACCTCCTTCTATTGCCTGATTAAACACTGGACAAACATAGAATTCATTATTTACTCTAATATCTCGTTCAATCATTTGTTCTGCGTATTTTACAAAATCCGAACCATGTTTCCAATAATAATATCCAACAGTTGCAATATCAGAAATTGGATTCTTTTCTGCAACTTCGGTTACCAATCCTTCATCATTAATTTTTGCAAAAGACCATTTTGGATGTGTTGCTCTAAATGATACGATGCCACCATCAGCATCAGTTTCATTCATCTTATACATAAATTCATTTGAATCCCATTCTACAAATTGGTCTGAGTTTGCGAAGAATAATGGATTATCATTATTAATATATTCCTTAGCAAGAAGTGCAGTGCATGCAGCACCTTCAGTAACACCTTCAGTTTCAACTATTTTACAATTCGGAGTTATTAAATTTAAAAGAGTATCTAAATTATATTGTTCTCTATGTTTTTTCTGAACTACATAAATATAATTAGCTTTTATATTAAGATTATCAACCACCACTTGAATCATAGGTTTACCTTTAACTTCTATAAGTGGTTTTGGAAACGTATATCCTGCTTGTTCAAATCTTGAACCTGCTCCTGCCATTGGGATTAAAACATTTAATTTTTCATCTCTCCATGCAGGTATTGTTTGGTGTTCTCCCATATTTATTTTATTTATTTTATTTTCTATATTTTGTATATTAACTTCCTTTGTATTTTTTACACGAAGTATATGTGATTTCGAACGAGATGCTGCTAACAACCCATACGGTGAATCTTCAACTATCAAGGTTTCTTCGGGTAAACATTCCATCATACTAATTGCCTTCCAATACATTTCAGGATGTGGTTTGGAATTTTTTACATCTTCGTTAGAAAGTATTAAATCCATATATTCAATAATTCCCAATTTTGAAAGTACAGTTAATACTGTTTTTCTTATTGAATTGGAACATACTGCAATTTTATAAGATTTATTTGATAAAAATCTCATCAAATCTTGTAAAGTTTTATCTGATTCTAATTCCTTTAATTTTTGAAGTGTGATTTTTTGTTTTCGATTCCATACCTCACTATGTTGATTTACGGGTAAACCTTTTAGTTGAGTTAACATTTCTAGTTTTTGATTGGTTTTTAAACCATCAAAAGTTGAAAGATGCTCATTCCAAGATATTGAATATTGTGTACCAAGTGCTTCGTTCAATGCATCAAAGTGAATATTTTTAGCTTCAACTAATACTCCATCTAAATCAAAGATAACCAATTTAATTTTATCTACCATATTTTTGCCAATCGTTGTGTTTGAATAATCCTTCGTTATGACCAACTTTGAAATTCTGTCTTGGCCACCAATATGCAATCTTTCTTTCTAAATCAATACCTTCTCCCATAAATGGTTCGATTGTATCTAAATAAAAATCTTTTTTGTAAAGACATGGATTGTTTGTCCAATTTCCATAACGAGATGTTGTCCAGAACATATCTTCACTTTTTTTAATTTGGTGTGGAAATTCTATATCAGGTTCACACCAATGTACTGAATCTAAAAGATGTGGTGATGTGACCTCATGCCAATCATCATAGTATTCCAATTCTCTACCTTTGTATTGAAATGAAAAATGTGGATAACCGGGATCTTTTCTATGTCTTAATCTTACTACATCAAATCCCGAATCCAATGCTTTGATACTCTTATCTAATGTATTATGTGTAGTTTCTCTATCTTCTATCAAATTCCAATCATGTTCTAAAATAAGAACATAATCAGTTTTAGCTGTTTCTGTCAATCGTTTGAATGCCTTACCAATTCCAATGTTTTCTTCCAAACCAATATAATCAATTCCAAAATGGGATGCAATTTGAATATCTTGTTCTGTCACTTCTTGGAATAAAATGGTAATATCATTTACCATATCCAACAATCCATTTTCATAGTATGTTGTTAAAGTATCTACAAGAACTTGACCCGAATGCCATGCAAGTATTCCTACCGATATGGGAAGTGTTTTATTCATTTATAAAGAATTGATATAAGTTAGTAATTTATCAGTTGGGTTCCAATTTAATCTATTCACCGCATCATCATTTATTCTAATTGTTTCACGATAATTACCCATTTCATCGGGTATGTGTAATTTATCGGAACCAAACTTTTCTTTAAACATTTGATATACTTCGTTTATAGAATAATTTATTCCAGTTCCCAATTCCCATGCATCTTCATGTTTTTCTGAACTCATACCTATTTTGTAAAGTCCATCCACAATATCATCAACATGAGTAAAATCTCGTCTTTGTTCTCCATCACCCACAATTGTAATTGGTAATCCATCTCTAACCTGTCTTCTCCAAATACCAATAACTGCAGCCCAGTCTCCATCTACAATTTCACCTGGTCCATATACATTATAGAATCTACAAATCTCAACATCCAAATTATATACTTTCTTGTATAGCTTGAAAATTTCTTCACCCATGTGTTTAAAACATGCGTACGGTGATTGATATGGGTCATGCCATCTTGAAGATGAACCTGCATAAACTACTTTTACTTTCTTTTGTTTTGCCCATTCTGCAACCACCTGACATCCATTGGTATTTACTCTAAAAGTTTCAATTGGGTCTTCAAACGAGGGTTGAATACGAGAAAGTGCAGAGAGATGATAAACTATATTATATTCACCATCCAAATATAATATAGTTTCAATATCACCTTCTATATATTTTGCACCATCAATGTGATTTTCTTTAAATCCAGTCTCGTAATTATCTAAAGAATGAACTTCATATCCTTCTTTTAATAATCGTTTAATTAGATTCATTCCAATAAAACCAGCACCTCCAGTGACTAATATCTTCATATAGTTTCGTAGAATTCGTTTTGTTTTTCTTGTCTTTTAATATCCTTTGGATGATATAAACTCCAATGTTCTTCTGCCGGAAAGTTTGAGAATGTAGTATAACCAGTTATTCTCTCATGTACCTTATTCATCCATTGAACTTCATCGGTTCTTTTGTAAATTCTCATTTGATAATCAGGAAAATTTACCCAACCCTTTTCATTAACTCTCCATCCCCACTTGAATATGTGGTGTTGTGTAATTCCTTCTACTGTATTTACTCGTGGTACAAATACCACATCTACTGGATTTGTTTCCAACACTTGTGGTAGATATTCAATGAGAGCTTCATGTGGAATTTCATCTGCATCAATCTGAAATATATAATCTTTAGTACAATTTTCTTTTAGATTATTTTTGAATGATGCAAAATCTTTATTTAAAGGAAATGAGACAACCATATGGTTTTTATGCATTTTCTCAACGATTTTAAGATAATCCTTTACTTGTTTTGTAACACTATCTATATCGTATTGAATTACAATCTCGTCTTCTTCCCTAATATGTAATTGTAAAAAATTTAATAACTTTGTAAGTTCATCTATTTCATTACAAACCGTAATTGCGTAACTAATACTAACCATGTTTATTGTATATTTTGACCTTCTGTGTCATTTGTTTGTGTAGATGTAATTGAACCATCTCTTTGATTTATTTCATCTTGTATGATATTTCTTTGTTTAGTTGTATTTGAACCTTCCCCAAACATTTTTTGTAACATTTCATCTTCAAATCTCATTTCAAATACATTTACAATATCTTTTAATAAATAAACTCTGTAATTTGATAATGTTGGGGAATATATTTTTGGATTTCGTTTTATGTAATTTTCAAATAATAACTTTCCATCTCTGGAAAATGTTTTTAAAATATCTTCAAGACGAGGATCGGGTGGAATTGGTAATCTTTTATCTCTTAATTTATTAATAAATTGAGTAAAGTAAATTGGCCTTATATCATTTAATTTAATACAATGAATTCTATCAGTACCGATTTTTCCGATTACAAAAACAAGACGAGTTTCTTCTCCCGTCTTGGTAATGGGATCACTGCCTTTGTAAGTAGAAATTCTATATATGTTTCTCGGTCTAATTTCATTACGAGATACACGAACTTCTGGTTTTAAGATTTCCTTGTATTGTTTTATGAATGTCATTACAATTTCTTAATTTGTGGAAGAACAAGTTCTACTTTTTGTTGTACTTTTACATACTTATCAATCAATTTCTTAAATGATTCTGTCATCTTTTCCAAAGAAAATTTCGTATTGATATTTTCACTTAAACCTTTTGATCTTTTAAGATAAGATTCATAGTTCTTATGTGCATCGAATATAACTTGGGCTGCTTTGGTATAATCTACATAGAACCATTTTGATTCTTTCAACAAGAATTGATTTTGTGCAGATTCGTGTACATTTTTCAATTCACCCTCTAAATAAATAGTATGAGCCTCAGGTAAAAAATCAGTATGACCACTCCAATTTGAAACAATAATTGGTTTTCCAGTTGTTGCAAATTCTGCAAGTGGTCTACCATATCCTTCACCTTTAGTAAATGAAATCATTGCTTTAACTTTAGAATCATTATATAGTTCATTTAGTTCCGATTCCAACAAATCACCCCATATCAAATGAATAGGAGGACATTTATCACCAAACTCTTTTGTAATTGCGTATATTCTATTTGCAATATCTTCTCTCTCACCCACAGAGAACCCTGCGTGTGATGTTTTTAAGATAAGACCAGGTTGTTTATCTTTTGGTAGATTTTTGAATACAGTACAAAATGTTTTAATCATCATACCAGTATCTTTTCTATCGTGCCCCAAATCTCCACCTAACCAATGTCCTACATAAAGGAAGTTAAAATCGGTATCAACACTTTTTAATATATCTTTACTTTCTCTTAAATTAGCTTTACCATTAAAGATATTAGTATCAACTCCTTCGAATAGAACTTCAACCGGAACTTGGACCTGAATATCTCTAATCTTTTGACCAGTCCTTTTATCAGTTTCTGCAAATGATGTTTTTTCTAAAACTTGTTTTGTAAAATCTGATGGTACTAATACCAAATCCATTTGATTACAACCATCAATAAATTCTTTTGGTGCAACGGTAGTTTCTACTCCTGCAGTTACACCGATATTATATTTACCAATTTTTCTAAATTCATTTGCAACCGATACTTGAACATATACATCAGGTTGTTCTGTCAACTGAACTGCAATGTTGGATAAAATCTTTTGATGGAATTCATCAATAGGGTTCAATTGGTTTTGTGGTGTATTGCCCCAACGAGTAGGAATAATTTTAATATCAAATTTATCCATTTCAAAAAGAGATTTTAACAAATCTCGTGAATGGTCTCCATAACCTGACCGAGTAGCAACTGGTCCTTGAAATACTAATAATGGTTTACTCATTTTCTTTTTGTTTTTTTCGTAGTTCTTCTTCTTGTTTCAAACATCTTTCAATAGACATTTGAACTAATTTTGTTATATTTTCTAACTTATCTGGTTCGTGTGGTGAATTGTAACATTCAAAAGTTACTTGTTCTACTTCATTATCCACCAGAGCCATTACATGATAATCTTCATTCAAGGGTCTATTATCATAGATTGCCTTACGAGATATATCCCATTGTTCTTGTTTCCAATAACCAGGAAATCGTATTACTAATACAGGTTTACTCATATTATTTTCCAGTTGAACCAAATCCACCTTCACCTCTGTCAGTATCTGATAATTTATCAGCTTCTTCAAACTCAATTGGAGGATGGGGAATAATCACAATTTGACAAACTCTATCACCAACTTTATAATCATTTTTTTGATTTTCAATTGTTGTTGTAATTTTGTTGAATGTAGCTTGTAATTCACCTCTATATCCACTATCAATTACTCCAACTGAATTACTTAATTGTAATCTAGTTTTTCTAATTGATGAACGAGGGAATACTAATCCTACAAACCCTTCAGGTATTTCTAACGCAATTCCCAACCCATATGTAATTTGAGAGGGAGTTTCTGATATAATTGATGTTGCTATCAAATCCATTCCAGCATCCCCACTCTTTGCATAAGTGGGGATAACTGCTAGTGGATGTAACTTTTTAATTTTTACTTTCATTCTTATTTAATTTTATGAACAGTAAATCTTTCTTTTGGTTTCCAATTTTCAAAGGTGGTTTCAATTCCATCGATAAGTGTCTGACACATATTCTTATGGTTCAATCCCATCTCACCCAAGAATTCTTCTCTACCTTTTAATCCGGCTTGTTTTCGTTCTTCAGGTGTTTTATCGTACCAGTAACGAATTGCTTCTGCAGTTTCATAAATATCTACCTTATCATCAATAATATATGGAGTTGGTACTGAACCAACCATAGATTGTGCTCTTGAGAATACTGGTTTTACCCATTCACCATGAGTTACTTTATCTTCCCATAATCTCCAATCGTGTAAGGAACCAATCTTAATGTAATCATCTGCAGTTAGATACTTACCATCAATCTTAAATCCACATTGGTCTTGTAATCCACCTGTCACATTGACAATGATTGGAGTACCTGCCATAACCGATTCTGCAGTTACTAATCCAAATCCTTCATTACCAGCAATGTTAATTGTTGCATCTGATAGGTTGTAGATCCAATTCAATTGTTGTTGATTGATTCTATTTGCAGAGAACTTAATATCACAACCAGGTGCAATAGTTTCTGCTACCTTGAATAAATCGGTACCATTTTGGTCAATTGGTGCAGTGTGCATTACCAAACATACCTTATCTTTATCTTCTTCAGGTAAACCATCTACAAACAACTTAAATGCCCAAATTACATCGGAAGGCTGTTTTCTCTTGATGTTTCGATTCATCCAAAATAGAACGAACTTGTAATCCTTATCACCAAAGAATTCTTTTTTGAAATCAGCAGGTACTTCGGTTGGTTTAAATACATCTGAATTAATACCATGAGGTACATATGATATTTGCCAATCTTCTAATGGTTTATTTGTAGGTGATTTAATTTTACCAACTCTATTTACAATACCATAAGTTTGTCTTGAAATACAACCCAGCCAATCACACGATTCATAATAATCTCGATTGTATTTAGGATCTGGTAAATCATCCCAAATATGGTAAAACAAAATGGGAATGTTTTGTCTAATCTCATGTTCGATTTCATACAACCATCTCCAATATCTTGGGTCAGTAAAGTGTAGAATTGCATCAGGTTGATGTCTCATAATCAACTCTCGTAGAATATTAGCATCACCATAACCACTCCAAGGAATGATTTTTAAGGATGCATCGGATATTCCACTAATATTTCTTGCATCTTCGCCCAAATCAATTTCTCTACCTTTTTCGGGATGTTCTACTGCTGCTCCTAATTGTACCCAATGGTATTTTTCAAAAGTACCAAAAACCAATTCCTTTGAAACGGTTGCAATACCAGATGTCATTCTTAAATCATCTGATAATAAAAGAATCTTTTTCTTTTCTCTTTTTTCTGTCATTTATGTAACTTTTTAAAATTGTGAACCACTTGATTGCAGTTCTGTAAATTCATTGATTTTCGTTTGAAACTCTTCTTCTTCGGTATAAAGTTCTAATGAACGATTTACAATCTTTTGTAATGTGATGTTTGAATCAAATGAAACTCTTTTAAATTTCGAGTAAACATCTTTTAAGATTTTTACCGTTGTTAATTTTGTTTCTGCCATAACTCTCCTTTTTATGTATTTTGTATATAAATATATATTATACATAAAAACGAAAAAATTATTGCCAAATTGGACAAAGTTTTCTTGTTTTAAATTCGCACCAATTACAAGCCTTACCTTTATTTGTTGGAAAATTATCAGTATGAATCAATCCACCATCGGCGTAAACTGTATCTACAAACTCCATAAAACCTTTCCAGGCCAAGTTGACTGATGGTTTACCGTGTGGTGGAATGAATTTAGATATGCGAGGAATTGCGTATTCGGTACTTTCCATCAACTTTCTTTTTAGAATCTGATATTCTACTTTGATTTTATCCAAAGGTATATCATATTTCTCAGAGTAGAACTTTTTGTATAATAACATTTGAGATGTTTTTACCTTATCTGCCTTTTGATACTTGTTCCATCCACTCGTAGATGTTTTTAAGTCAATGATAATAATCTCACCACTTGAAATATCCTTGAGTACAATATCAATAAAACCAACAAAATGAACTCCTTCTTTGATTTGAGCGTTTAGAGGCATTTCGATTGCAACTAATTCAAATCCACTTTTGGTATAAAGAGTATCTAATTTTTTCTTAAAGTATTGAAGAATTTGTCTACCATCACCGAAAAACTCTTCCAACTCTTCACGGGTGCATGGAGTACCTTCGGTTAGTTTTTCTTTCTCTTGGGTAAAATGTTCTACTAATTTATCTTTTAACATCATCTCCAAATCCAACTCCATTGCTTGTTTCTTAGTGACACCATACATAACCCCCAAGAAATGTTGGATTACTTCGTGCATTGCAGAGCCAAAAATTGTGTGAATGTTAGCAGATGATTCTCCTAACTTATCTATGTAGTTTAACTTGAATTGTTGGGGACATGATGTCCACATTGAGTATTGGGAGTAACTTACCTTTGCCATTTATATATCGTTATGCTACAAAGATACAAAAAAAGTTTGGTAAAACCAAACTTTTAGTTGTGTATTATTGCTTATTTTTAAATTCTTTTGGAAGGAGTTCTTCACAAATTTCACCACAATCTCCACATAAATAAACTTCGACTGGAATCAAAACATCTTGTGGGGTTCCTGCAGAAATTTTAGGAATTTTTAGAAATTTATTTGCAGGTAAAAAAATTGTACCATTACAATTCTGACAAGTAATTTCTTTTGCTTGTGATAAATCTAATTTTGGTTGTTGAGGTTGTAATCCTTTATTTCCTATTAATTGTGCCATAACTTTTATTTTAGTTTAATCGAACCATTGGGAACGATGTGTTTTTACATTTTTTATACCAGTACTTTTAAATACATCGTGTTTCTTTTTTACCTTATTTAGGTACTCTTCTTTATCGAACCCAATTTCTTCATTTTTCTTACCTAATTTATTGAGTTTCTTTAGGTCTTCATCATCTAATGATTCTCCTTTAATAGAAGCATCTATGGATGCATATTTTTTAAGTTGATGTGTATTCAGAGGTTTAGTGAATTTTTTTAGATATTCTGCTTTTGAATCGAGATATTCTAAAAAAGAATCAAAATCTGCTTCACCGAGTTTATTCAACTCTTCTTCATTTAGTGGATTATTCGGATTATATTTCATAGTATTTAAGTCTTATACACAAATATACGAAATTCTCTCCTAAATTCCAAGTATTTTTAAAATATTATTTACAGTGTCATCATTGACTTCAACTGAATGATATGGTATAAAATTATCAAACAACACTTTTTCTATTTCAAAATCCAATTTTTTGGATTCTTCTAATGTTTGATATCGTTCTTTTTCATTGTGATTGCCTTCACTTCTTTGTAAAAGAATATTGATATTATCGTATTTATCGTGAATATCTAAAACCAATTCATCAAAGTATTCTGATTGGTAAAGTGTTGATGGATATTCGGTTCCCTTATACACACTACGATACACCAGAGAGAGTAGAATTGGTGAATCCAATACTATGTAATCAACTTTACCAAAACTCTTTACAATCCCTCTATGTTGGTTTGCAAAGACATATAATTGGTCTTGTATAGCAGAATGGTTTTCATCCCATGCCAATGATTTTGGAAACTCGTATGGATTATCGCAAGTTATGTGTTTCTTTTTTAGTTTGTAAGTTATACCTGCCGCAATTGATGATTTACCGATTCCAGGTCCACCAAAAAGATTTATTATTTTAGACATTTTATTATTAATATGATTTCCAATACCCTACATCATTTCTAAACCATTCAATATTATTTTTATTTAAGTAAGTTAAAATAATATTTTTTAGAAAAGAAAGATTTCCCATTTTTTTAAATCTTCTATCATCTTGACCTATGTACTTATCAAGTATTTTAAATCTTGATTTAGGTATTTGTTTACTTAACCAAAAATCTTCTGAATTTTGTAGTGTTTCATCAAATCCACCCAACTCATCAAATTTTTTCTTAGAAATGAAGAAATAACAACCGGTACAAAAAGTTTGTGGCATTACCTTTCGTATAATTTCAAACACTTTCCAAGTTAACTTTGAACTTTTATCTTTTGAAGTAGATTTTTGTTTACACCCAATAATATCGAAATCAAATGCGTTATTTAAAGTTTCGGATATTGTATCAGGGTTTAATAAAACTGAATCTGCATCTAAAAATAAAATAAAAGGTGTGGTGACTAATTCGGCTCCTTTATTTCTACCATATGCTACTTTTCCACCAGTTCGTATTTCTATTTCTAAGTTATCAAAATCGTTATCTGCTTTTGATATGTGTTCTAAAGTTTTATCAGTTGAATTAGCATCACATACAATAACACGAATTTTTGTATGTAATGTTTGTCTTGATAAATACCAAAGTGTGTTGTAGATATACCGTTCTTCATTATAGGATGGTATTACTACCGTAAATAATTCTGATGTATGCATAATAAAGAGGGGAGGTTTTACTCCTCCCCCTCATTTATAAATATCTATTCAATTAATTAAATGTATATCTCAAACCAAATTGAGCTCTCCAAACATCACCCACATTTACGGTTGGTTGGAATGTTTCGGTAATCAATTGGTTACCAAAATTTCTCAATCTAAATTGTGGTTCGCCAGTAGATGTTACCCCTGCAGGTACTAATGGTGAAGTAGAAGTTACAAACTGTCCAACACCATAAGTTTTATCTATTAGGTTACCAACATTTAGAATATCCATTCTGAATTCCAATGAATTTCTCTTACCACCAATGTTAGTGAATAATTGTTGAGTGAAATTGAAATCAGCTCTAAATACCATTGGTAAGAATGCAGCACCTCTCTCAGCAATTGAACCTCTGTTTGCACTTAGGTACTTGTCTTGTAGAATGTATGCTTCCCATGCATCTGCTTGTTCTTCTGCAGTGAATGTTTTGCCAGATGATGTGAATGGTTGAAATCTCATTTCACTCTTATCTTTGTGAATGTAAATCAAATCATTTGAAAATCCAGTATCACCATTAAAATCACCACCATATACATAAGAGAAGTTACCAAGAGTTCTACCTTCCCAAAATAATCCAACTGAAGTATTACCGAAAGAGAAGAAATCTTTAGAATAACTTAATGCAGAGAATACTCTATGCCCCATAGTATTTGAAGATAATCCTAAACCTGGTTCGTTTGGATTGCCACTATGTTGATTATTACTCCAAGTGCCAAATGCAATTGAACCAGCATCTACTGTGTTTTCAGTTATACCATAAGAATAAGCAGCCTTTGCGTAAAATCCATTAGTAAATGGTTTTTCCAATGATACTGATGCTACATAAGATGAGCCAATTGCTTGATTACCCAAAGTAACAGCGTTATCAATCTTACCATTAATTCTAGTTACTGAATTTGAACCTACCCATCTTTCTCGTGTATCAGGTCCTACAAACTTTCCATTTGATGGAGCTAGGTTTGCATTATGGTATGATACACCATTTACATCTTTAGAGTAGATAAACTCCGCAGTACCGATAATTCCAAAAGGAAGTTTTTTATCAACTGCAATGTTTGTTCTCCAAACTTGTGGAAACTTAAAATCAGGATCTGTTAATGCCAATTCATAATTAGCAGCAGGTTGTCCATTTACATTTTGTGGTTTGTAAGTTTCTGGATTAGCAGAGAATGGTCTCACTTTAGTATTATCCAATCTTTCAAATCCTGTTAAGATACCATTGTTACCGATTTGGTTAGATACCCAAACATATGCAGGTCTACCAGTGAAGATACCAGTACCACCTCTCAATTGAAGTGTTTTATCACCTTTTACATCATAGTTAAAACCAACTCGTGGTGACCATAGTAGGTTAGCATCAGGTAGTTTATCAGTTCTATACTTTGTAGTATTACCATCGGCATCAACAAAGTTCATACCTTCAACTTCAGTATTTCTAAAACCAGTTTCACCGAAGATTGGAACATCAACTCTTAAACCTAATGTAGTTGTAAATTTATCATTTACTCTTAATTCATTCTGACCATAAAGACCAAAATAATCTACTGAAAGTGGTTGGATTGGTTTTTCTTGACCAGGAATGTTATTATATCTAACTTGAAATCTTCTTACAGTAATATCTTTGTTACCCCCTGCAGATGCATAGAAATCTTCTAAAGAGTTAAACACATAAGCGGATTGGGAACCAGGGAAGAACACGTTCTCTGATTGGTATTTTTCATAACTACCACCAAATGTCCAAGTACTCTTGTCTCTAAAGATTTGTAAGTTATTTTGAACTTGAAAAGTCTTGTATCTCAATTCGTTGTTTGGAGTAAACGGTTCAAACCCAAAAGTGGTATATGTTGCTCCATCTTTAAGAATATCAACCATAGGGAAGAAATCTCCACGAGACCCTCGCGATTCGTCTTGGTAAGTATAACCAATAATCAAGTTGTTTGTAACTCTTTCTGAAAGAGTACTATTCAATTCACCTACAATAGAACGAATGTTTTCATTAATAATATAGTTTGAATTTTGAAAGTTAAGAGCATTCAGGTTGAAATTTCTACTACCAAATCCCAATGAGGATGAACCAGATGCAAGAACATCAGTATAAGAATCCAAATGAGTATATCGTACACTCAACTTATTTTTATCACTAATGTTCCAATCAATTTTACCCAAAAATTTGGTTGCCTCAGTAGTGTTATCGTACCCTTGATAAGGACCAGTTTCGTAACCATACTTATCTTTAAGAAACTTACTCAACCCATCCAAATCACTTGCTAATACTCGTGTAACATTACCTTCTGCTTTTTCACCACCTTTATTTGCTCTAAAAGTAGTTCCAGGTTGTGTTGTACTTTCATCTTCAAATGAACCAAAGAAAAACAATTTATCTTTGATGATTGGACCACCAATACGGAAACCATATTGTTTGTAATCAAATTGACCAGGATTAAATAGTTTATCACCTGCCTTAGTACCAACCAAGTTGTTATTTCTACTGAAACCATATACCGAACCGGAGAATTCGTTTGTACCACTTCTAGTTACAGTATTTACACCAGCACCAACGAAGTTACCTTGTCTTACATCATATGGTGCTACGTTTACCGAAATTTGGTCAATCGCATCCAAAGAAATTGGAGATACACCAGTTCTACCACCTGGATTAGAACCAGAACCCAAACCAAAGGAGTTGTTGAAGTAAGAACCATCGACAGTGATGTTGTTCAATCTACCATCTTGACCTGCAAAAGAGTTACCAGATGCTTGTGGAGATAATCTTGTAAAATCATTAATACTACGAGAAATAGTTGGCAATCTATTCAAGTTTTGATTCGTGATACCGGTAGATGCACCAGTTCGTTCGGAACTAAATATTGGATTCTTTTCACCTACTACGATTACTTCACTCAAATCAGAAGTTTCGGTTAGAAGACTAAAATCAACATTTGATGTTACACCCAAACTCAAAAATATTCCATCTACTTTGGATACTGAATATCCAATAAAAGATGTGGATACTGAATAAGGGCCACCAATTCTCATATTTGGAATAAAATATCTACCTTCGGTATTGGTGACGGTATTGTACTTTGTTCCCGAAGGTGTGTGAATTGCAGTAATTACTGTTCCTGGTAAAGATTCACCTTCCTTCGAACTTACTTTACCTGAAATACTAGCTGTTGTTACCCCTTGTGAATAAGCCGTGAGACTTAAAAACATAGTAAGTAAAGCAACAAAACTAAACTTCATAAAATTTTTGAAATTGTTTTTCATACTTTTTTTTCTTTTTTAAAATTAAACATAACACTTTTTAACTTTACAAAAGATGCGGTTTTGCCTCATTAATTCCTGAGTTAGTCACAACAACATATTTGGGTTTGAATTCATCAAGATTTCTTGCCCCACCATAAGATAATGCTGATTTCACCCCATCCAACAATCCATTTACAATAAACTTCACACCACCTTTGTATGGAATTGTTGTTGATTCTCCTTCTACATTTCTTACTTGTTGTCCATTAACTATCTTGGTTTCCAATGATGCCGAACCACGATACCTTTTATAAAGACCTTTTGGAGTTTCAATTATTTGACCAGGTGCTTCTTCTGTCCCTGCCAATAATGAACCCAACATTACAGAACTTGCTCCCAACGCCAGTGCCTTTGCAATATCACCACTTGTTCTAATTCCCCCATCTGCCATAATTGGAATTTTAGCAACTTTGATAATTTCTTCCAAGCAACTAACATTTGGTACTCCAAAACCTGTTTTTATTCTTGTAGTACAAAGTGAACCACCCCCGATACCAACTCTCAAACCATCTGCTCCTGCTATCCACAAATCCATTGCAGCTTGAGCGGTTGAAATGTTTCCGGCAATAATATCAACTTTACTATCAAGATTTTCTTTACACCACTTAATCATGTCTACAACATTTTTGTGGTGACCATGAGCAACATCAATCACTAAAATGTTTGCTCCACTCTCTACTAATGATTTGGCTCTTTCTTTATCTGATTCGGATACACCGATTGCCGCCATAATTGGAATCAGGTTAATTTCAGCATGCCAATCATCGTACATTACACCCCATTCTTCAAAAGGTCCTCCAAACCCTTCTCCATAGATTCTTTGGTATAATGATCTTACTACTCGTGATTGTTCTTCGATACTCATGAATCTATGAATACAACCAACCCCACCCATTAAAAAAATCTTAAACGCCATCTCTTCTCCACATACCGTATCCATAGGGGATGCAACAAGTGGATTAAGAAGGCCGTATCTACGAGATACTAAAGTGTGGAGGTTGATTTGTGTTCGAGAAGGAATATCTGAATATTGTGGTACTAATTGGATGTCATCGTATGTTAGATGATATTGCATATAAATTGTATTTAATCGATATTATCAGTTAGTAATTGTCTTTCCGAAGTTTGTGTTGATTCTTTTTGAGTAGAAGTATAACTCCAAGCACTACCAGATGGGTATCCATATGTGGTTGATGTACTCATACCATTGGGTGTAGTGATTGTACCAATACCACCACCTGGTGTGGTTGAAAATGTTATACCAGGTGTTGATGGAGTTACAAAATAAGGTGATGGTGCTGTTCCATTTGGTTTGACACATGGTATCTCTACATTTGGATAATAAGTGTGAGGTTCTTGCCATCTTGGAAATGGTTGTGTATTTGGAACATCCGCTCCAGTATATCCAATTTTTATACCTATGGGTTGTTCATCATTGACCTCTGACAATTTTTCTTTTAACGCATCCCATTGCTTGGGTGATACATTATATTCGTGTACTCCTTGGGTAAACCCTTGTAACCAAATTACAAATTCTTTTGATGTCATAACGATACGGTAGATGATATAATTCCAATTAGTTCGTGTTCTCTAAACAATAAGTATTCTTCTTCACCCAATTTAATTTTATTAGTTGCTTCATCTTTTGAATAAAGAACTTTATCACCAACACTTACACTCATAGGAATTACATTACCAGTTTGAGAAAATAACCCAGTACCCACTGCAACTACTTCTCCTACGATTTTTTGTCCTCTACTGATTGAATCATTGAGAATCAATCCTCCTTTTGATTTTTGTTCTACTTGTTCTGGTCTTACCAAAACTCTGTCTCCAAGTGGTTTGAAATTTGTTTCCATACTATATATTTAATTTTAGTTTTGTAATTTGTTTAGTTTCTACTCCATAAGTTTCACATAATTCTTTTACCCATTCTCTACCTTTACGAGTATTGTATAGAATTTTTAAGTATTCTTCTGATTGTATTGTATTTGTTTGATAATGTTTTGATACCAAATCAACTAACCATTTCTCATACGAATCTTCACCCTTTGCCTTCATATACTTCAAGTACGCTCTTGTTTTAGGTAGAAGGTCAATCAAGGCAAGATAACAAGCCTTAGGTGGTACTTCTTGAAGATGTGGTTGTAATTGTGCAATCATACCAACCCAATCAGGATTCATCGAAAGGAATCGGAAAATCATGTAATTCGACCATGTTTTTCTATCCGATTCATCTAACTTGTCCCAATACTTTTTATCTTGTTCTTGGGTAACAGCCTTGATGTGGTCAAATAGTGTTTTTGCCATTACAATAATGAGTTTATTTCTATCAAACATCCTGCCATAGCGATTTCTTTATCTATGGAATGGAAATGGTTTGTTTGTCCTTGTGATAACGCTAAAATAACATTTGCTGTATTATTAGGTGCGTACTCATCCACCTTATCATACAATAAAGTAAACAATTCAGTAAAATCAGTCACTCTACTATCAATCAAAGTTTGTCTTAATTTCATATAACGATTTCTTACATCATCTTTAGATTTAAGAATATCCAAAATTTTCATTTTGTAATCGTTTTCCAATAGATTTTGGACATCTACTTTAAGAACTCCTTTATTTGAGTTCAATTGACAAGTATTGATAATCTTACGAATATCAGGATAACCTGCATCAATGATTGGAACTAAATCTTTTGGTTCAAACTTTACTTCTTCACCATTCAAAATTTTTGAAATTTGAATTGCAACATCTTTTTTAGTTGGTGGTACAATTTGAAAAGTTTGACAACGAGATTGAATTGGTTCAATTACTTTTTCTACATAATTACAAGTTAGAATAAATCTACAATGTTTAGAAAAAGTTTCCATCAAGTTTCTCAAAATCGCCTGAGCATTTTGGGACATATAATCAAACTCGTCAAGAATAACAATTTTCATTGGTTTGAATCCAATAGTTGATGCAAAACCCTTTACTTTGTTTCTAACCATATCCACGTTGTTTTCATCCGATGCGTTGATGATAATATGGTCACATTCAATAGAATTTACTATTAGTTTAGCAAGTGTAGTTTTACCAGTACCTGCTCTACCGTAAAGAAGTAGATGGGGAACATCACCATTTTCAATATAACCTTTTACCTTTTCTTTTAGGTGCTCGTTCCCCACATAGTTTTCCAATACACTTGGACGGTATTTCTCCACCCACAAACTATTATCTACTTTCTTATTATCGTTATTATCTGAAAAGAATGCCATTTTAATTATTTTTTATGAAATACAAATATTGGTTCGAACTTATACGCCTTACCATTATGTTCTACTGAATTTTTGATTCCTGATTTTGATGGGTCTAACCCTACCATTCTAGTCATCAACATTTTTAATTTACCTTTATACTCACATCCCAACTCGGTTAGAATATCAATAGAATCTTGTTCCAATGGATAATAAGTGTTGGAACCAATTTTAATATCTGCAATGTTCCAAAGAATGTATCTATCATTTTTAAGATACTCATAAATGGTGGTTAAGGTTGGACGTAAGAAGTTTTCTCTCCAGTCCTCATACTCACCATAGGCTTTGAAAGATTGTTTCTCATCTTGAGAATATTGTTCTCTATTAAAATAAGGAGGTGATGTAAAAGATAAATCTAATTTACCTTTATACTTTTGGAATCGTGGATTGTGTTGAATCAATTCAGAACCATCTTGGAATAATTCATAAGTATTTCCTTGTTTTTTTACATCAAAGAATTTAACCAATGAATCTGAAAAATCATCTACACATTTATCATTATAGAATTTAGCAACATACTCATAACGAGATATACCAAGTTCAGGTATAAAGTTATCAGGATTTGGGTCAGTTCCTACATAATGAGTTTTCTTTCTACTACTCATTGCACCGAGTATTCTACCACCCCACCCACTTGATGAATCATAAATCACCAAAGGTTCTTCTTGATTGATGTGGTTAGTATAGTTTTCGTAAATCCACTTTGCAGTTAATGCAGGAAAATTCACTGCAGGTTGTCCACATGATAATCTAAATACTTGAAGAATCTTTGGAAAAATACCATCAGTTTTATCATACCAACGAATTAGGTAGTGATAATTTTTACGAGTACCATCTGCCAATTCATAGTAATCAGGAACATCACCCACATTTGCAAGTTGGGTTTGATTTAAATAACCACCATCTCTCAATTCTCGAACCTGAGTCCCTGATAAATAAAGATTACCAAATCCAACATATTCTGCGTTGAATGTACCATAATTACCTAAGGTCTCTTCTTTTACTCTTGCAAGGACAATATCTGAATTACTCCACTCACCATTAAAGATTTTACCTTCGTGTGCTTCTTTGATAAAGGTATATCCATCTTGTCCATCCCAAAAAGGATTTTCATCTTTCTTGTTGATAATTGAACGAGACCATGAATACATAGAATCTCTCTTCACTGCCCTTCTCATAATCTTGACGAAAGTTTCTTCAAGTTCGGGGTCAGCAAAATGGTCATAAATACTCAAACCTCCATCTGCAGATTTACCAATTGAGATTTTGGTTTTTAACATCGTTGGAAAAAATTGATTTACAACCGATGCATCTTTATTGAAGTTTTGGATAATACCTAATGATTCAGTATCACCACTCAAATCTTTTTCCCAATACTCTGCAGGGTTTGATTTAAGTTTCTTGAATGAATCAATAATACCTTCTTCATCCCTACCGATAACCGGTGGCGTACCACTTACATCCCATTGCTCAGTCACTTCTTTACGAAGAAGTTTAGCCCAAGACACAAACTCATCATCGGTCATTTCTAACAACCGATGATAAGTAGTGTTGGATTTAAACTCAGAAAATTTACTTCGTTCGTAAAAGTACTTCATTAGGATTGAATCTCTACAAGGTAGTAATCAGAAGTGTATTGGTCAATTTCAAAGTGGATATGAGAAAGACCTTGAGTTGAAATATTCAAAGTTGCATCGGATGCCTCTTTGTTAGCCACAAGAATCTCTTTTAGATAAGTTGCGGAGAAAGAAATTGGTTCTACATCACCATTGCACTCACAATCAACATCAATAGAAATTCGGTTTGTATTGATGTTAGAGTGACCTAATACGATTTGTCCTTTACCACCCTTACAAGTAAAAGTAAAATTGTTCTCATCTGCAAGAGCACCCTTAGCTTTGATGAAAGTATTAATGAATGTAGAATCCAATTTAATCTTTACATCGAAGTTTGGAAGTTGTTTCAAATCAGGTACATTTGGAATAACCGAAAGGTCTGCCAACATATAATTTACTGAAGTTGATTTATCTTTGAACTTCAAAGAAACTGCCTTACCTTCAATGTCTTGGATTGCGAAATCTACACCATCACCAAGAACCGATAACATTTTGGTTAGTTTTGTGGTATCATACACACCTAATGTTGCGTTTGAACCATCGAATTCTTTCATACTTACCGAACCCAAAACTGATTTGTCATCGGAGATAAAAGATGTTGAAAGAGAACCATCTTTTGATTCCCATTTTACTGATTCTACCAAACCAGCAAGAGTGTACTTTTGTACGAAACGATTTAATTTTTGTTTTTCCATTATTAGTTTATTTTAAATTTATACAAAGATACGAAAAAAATTTGAGCATACCAAAATTTTTTCATTTTTATTTTACATCATTTGTGGCATCATCGGAAATTTCGGTTTTTCCTCTGGTTTATCAACCACCATACATTCGGTTGTTAGAATCATACCCACTACCGAGGTTGCATTTTGAATTGCTTCTCTAGTCACCTTCTTCGGGTCAATGATACCAGCTTGGAACATATCTACGAATTTACACGATTTTGCATCATAACCCAAATCTTGATTACCTTGGGATACAAATTGAGTAAGTAACGAATTAATGATATAATCGGTATCTAATCCAGCATTTTCCAAGATTTGTCTAATTGGTGCCTCTACTGCAAATCTAATTACTTTAACACCATCCAATGCAGCAGGGCCCATATCTCCGTTATCAATTATTTCTTGAAGTTTACCAATAGATTTTAATAATGCAACTCCACCACCCACAACAATACCTTCTGCGATTGCAGCACGAGTTGCTTGAAGAGCATCATCTACTCTATCTTTCTTTTCTTTCAATTCTACTTCGGAACCGGCACCGATGTAAAGTACTGCAACACCACCTGATAACTTAGCCAATCTTTCTTGAAGTTTTTCTCTATCGTAATCCGATGTGGTATTTTCAATTTCATTTTTGATTTGTTGGATTCTTTGTGAGATATTTTCGGTAGAACCTGAACCATTTACAATAGTAGTAGAATCTTTTCCTACGGTTACTTTCTCTGCAGTACCCAAATCATCCAAAGTCACCTCACTCAACTTGTATCCAGTTTCAGGGGTGATAAAAGTTCCACCAGTTAGGATTGCAATATCTTCCAACATAGCCTTCTTTCTATCCCCAAATGCAGGTGCCTTAACACACACCGTACTCAATAACCCTCGTAGTTTATTCACTACCAAAGTTCCCAAGATTTCAGCATCTACATCATCAGCGATAATCAGGAGTGAACGAGATTGTTGGGAGATTCCTTCAAGTAGTGGAAGGATGTCATTCATATTGGAAACTCTGCCATCATAGGTTAAGATATAAGGATTTTCCAACACTGCTGTCATCTTATCTTGATTGGTCACAAAGTGAGATGACATATACCCTTTATCGAATTGCATACCTTCTACCAACTCCATAGAGGTTTCTAGTCCTTTGGATTCTTCTACGGTGATTACACCATCAGTACCAACCTTTTCGAATGCATCTGCAATCAAGTCACCAATAGTAGAATCGTTATTTGCTGAGATTGTTGCTACTTGTTTGATTTTTTCTTTATTAGAACCAACAACCACTGCTTGTCTTTCCAATTCTTCTACCACAACTTTTACTGCAGTATCCATACCTCTTTTAAGGTAAATTGGATTAGTTCCTTCATTGACGAACTCAAACCCTTTCTTTGCAATTGCTTGTGCAAGAACGGTTGCAGTGGTAGTACCATCACCTGCAGAATCTGCAGTTTTTTGGGATACTTCTTTCACAAGTTGAGCACCCATGTTTTCAAATACATCTTCTAGTTCGATTTCTTTTGCTACCGATACACCATCTTTAGTGATATGTGGAGCACCTGCTTTCTTTTGAAGGAGTACATTTCTACCTGCGGGACCCAGAGTTACTTTTACTGCATCTGCGAGAGTATCTAACCCTTTTTTCAATGATTCTCTTGCTTCGGAATCAAATTTTAATTGTTTTGCCATAACTTATCCTTTATATCTTTCTTCTAGTTTTTTTAATTCTTCTTCATCCAATTCTTCTTCATCATCTAATGAAAAATCAATTTCATCAGTATAAACATTTGTATCATCATGATGAAACATATCATCACATCCACAATCAACACAATCATCAATCATTTCTCGTGCTTCATCTTCATCTTCAGCTAAAACACTCACGGTCCAAGCCGTAACCAGTGTTCGTTCCCCAACGAATGTAAATTTTTTCTTTGCCATAACTTTATTTTAATTTATTTATTTAAATACACATTTTGTTCCACAAGTGTGGATACTGACATATTGTCATATTCTTTTACAAATTAAAAGAATTTATTTTTTGGGGTACTGATACCCAATAGGATATCATCCATTTGCTTTGTTGTTACAATATGAACTTTAATATTACTTTTAGATTCAATCCATTCTATACTACGCAATACATCCTTACTAATTTCTTTCGAACCCCTTTCAATGTATATTTCATTTATACCACGTTTAAGGTGATATTTAATAATCTTATTTGGTATCTTTTCCATTGCAGAACCTTCTACATTTTGATTAGTACATTCTATCCATATTGTAGGTGTAGTTAGAATTTCAAAATCAATAGTATGAGTCTTTCCTGCTTTAAATGGTATTGAATGTTTAATAAGGAATTGTTTTCTCAAACTTTCCATATCCTTACCACTACTATTTATTGGATTTGGAGTATTCATATCATCAAATTATCTTACAAAGATACGAAAAATAAATGAATTTATCAAGTGTTTTTTTTATTCTACTAAATTTGATTCTTCATCAGAATCTTCTACTAATTCTCGTTCTAAAATTTTATCATTTTTATGTAATTCAATATGACATTTTTTATGAAGAATCACCATATTTGCCACTTCATTTGGTCCACCTTTTGAATAGTATTGGATATGGTGTGCATCATCACCTATGTAAACCGGTTCGCCACAACATGGACAAATTGAATCTTGATTAAGTAAAACTTCCCATCTCTGAGTTTTATTTATGTTTCGTTGTAATTCTCTAAGTTGTATTCCGGTTAATGAATCAAATTCATCCAAATTACCATTGACAGATTTTAAAACTTGTTGAAAATGTAAATCACATTCATTTGTAAGAGATACAATAACATCTTTATCATCTCGTCTTACCATATCATAAAACCACCAAACCTCGGATGTACCGACTGTGATTTTACCTTTAATTTTCATAATAGTTTTATACATCTTATTTACATAAGCAAAAAATTTATCGTAATCAGTTATCATTACGTTATACTCTTTTCTCAAATCAATTAATAGATACATTAGCAAACGAATCGTACCTTTACCATACTCCTTAATAGCAGTATCTGGAATTACACCGATGAACTGATTTATGTCATTGATTGTTTTCCTAAACTCATCCGATACTTTTTCATTGGTAAGATTTTCTAAATCTTTTTTACTAACTTTTTTTGGGCCGTGTAAAAAGTAAACATATAGTTTTAAAATAAGTTCTGCAGCGGTAAAACGATTAGTTTCGATTCCTACTCTATCAAAGTTTATTTCATTATTCCATTTTCTAACTTTATCAAATAGTTTTGATTCACTTGCTAGTAAAATTTCAATTTTATTAAGTCCAGTAGAACCAGTGTTTAATTCTTTAAATAACTCTCTAATTTGAGATTCAGTGCCTTCATAAAAAATCACAGGTAAATATGTAGAGTCAAAAACATCTTGAATGATTTCCTCACCATTTGGAAGTTCTTTTACAATTTGTTCATATGTAAGACCTGATACATTTATTTTTTGTTTTCCTTTACCAACAATCGTAGTATCTTTGCCAAGAGCAAATTCATTATTTACAAATTTTTTGAGAGTAGACCACCTTTGCTGACCATCGATTATTTCCAATATATCTTGGTCTCGTCTAAGTGATAAATAGAGTGGATTTGTAAGCTGTCCTTTGAAAATTGCTCTCATAATAGATTGTTTACCTTGTAAATCTTTTACAAAATTTCGTTGGAATCTTTTTGGAACTTTTAATTTGTTTGATATATTTTGAAAATTTACAACATTAATAGTGTCAGATGTACCAAAAACTAAATCAAATAATGATACACCGGTATTTCTATCGTGACCACCTCTAACAAGTTGAATATCCATACCTTGTTTTACATTCAATCGTTCTCTAACTGATTTTCCACCAACAATCAAAGATAATTCTTCGGGTGATAAAAATCCAAGGGCTGTTTTTTCTTTTTGGTTCATATTGTTTATATTTTATTTGTTCCTTAATCTTACAAAGCAAATATATGAAATAATTTTCACATATCAAAATAATTTATGAATTATTTTTGTAATTTTTACTAACTACTTGATAGTGAGGAGCATTATTTTTAAAAACTAAAAAACTTCTCGGCCGTTCTTTGTTCACTCACCACATCACCCCATCCAACGGCAGTAAAGAAGTCTTGAAGTTTACCTTTCAATTCTGCCTCAAAAATTCTACTATGGTCTACATAAGTAGCGATAAAATCTACAATCTCGGGTGGGTCTTGATAACCAGTAAATGCTAGACCATCTAATCCCAATGGGTTATTTTTAAGATATACCCACTTCACTTTATCACCATTACCCATAGGAGAGTATTTAAAAGGTGCATCAAAATGTTTTAAACAATCATTATACGCAATTGCTGCCTTGACGTGTGCAGGAGTTCCTTTTTCAACTTGGAAAGGTTGTCTTTTCTTACCCATGTACTTTGTCAGTTCTTTTACTGCCGAGTTTTTGGCAATATCCTTGATTTCGTATTCTGTCATTTTCTTTTTGAATGCCAGAACTTTATCGGAGATTTCGGTTTCAGTTTCACCTCGTAGAATGGATATAAGAACCTCTGCCATTATATCTTGGAATGCCTTGGGGAATGATGACCTTTTAACATCCAACCCCTTAACATCCAGCTTATCCATCGGTACACCGTTATTCATAATAATCCATTGTGCGTATCTTTTCTTTGCTACCCAAAGACCAGATTTTGCCACAAATTCTTTTTTGATTTCAAATCGGTGTTTATCTGCTGGAACATTAAATACTTTTACCGAAAGTATATTGTAGAAATTATTTAGGTAATCTTGAACTTCTCCTGCAATACCATCTACATAACCGGCGATGGTATCTTGTTCCTCATTTCTCCAATTTGGGTATCGTTTTTCCATTAGGGGAACTGCCGAAAAGAACACAGAATCAGTATCAATATAAATGTTGGAATCTACATCCTTCGTACCCAACTCCTTGTTATACTTGATATTTGCCATATCGGCAGTTGATTTGATAACTGTTTGACCAGTTAGGGTTACTGCTTCTGCATTATCAATATCATAGAATCTAAATGCCGGTAATCCTAATACTCCATATAGAGAGTTCAACAAAATCTTTTGAACCAACTGTCTCTTAGCATAGAAAGCGTATTTTTCCATATCACCTTCTTTACCATATTTCTTTTCTAACTTTCTGAATTCAACTCGTTGGTTAAACCACAAATCAAGAATACCTGGAATACATCCAACCTTATCTGAAGAATAAAGAACTCCATTAGATGCAATTCTATATTCTGATTCATCTAAATACTTTCGTAAATTTTCTTTACTGATTCTTTCTTCACCAAGTTGGTAATAATCAACTTCACCTTTCATGAACTTATTTGCATCCCAATTTTGAATCTTACCCATTTTAGTTTCGGGTGAAATATTCAGGGTCATAATGATGGATGGATATAGGGATGTTAAATCCAAGTCATATATCCAATCATACTTACCAACAATCGGGTCTTTCACATATGCACCGATAAACTTTTCTTGGTCATTATCACGAAGAGCTTGCATTCTTTCCTGTCTATCTGCAGGTTTGTTTGGTGCTACTAAATTCTTTCTACGAAGATATGTCAACATTGCACCCTCCAAATACTTGGAAGAATAAACAAAATCTTCATAAGGGACGTGTCCTGCGTGACAGATACCTCTACATAAATCGATGAATTGTAATTTCTTATCAAATCCAACTACCAACTCAACATCGACCAAGTTATACTCAATGAACTTTTCAATATCATCTCGGAATAATTGATCCAAGTTTCCTTGGTATTCTACTTTACCTCTACCCAACTCAATCTGTGCTACGGTATCCAATCGGTAGTTTGGTAATTCACCATAGTTGTATTTCTTATACAATTCGATATAATCCAAATAAGAAACACCTGCCATGAAATATCTCTTACGATATGGAGACCAAAAACATTCTCCAATGGGAGATAATCTATTTGCGTGTTTTTCTCCCAATAACCTTTTAATTCGGTTATACAACATCGGGGTATCGAAGTAATCTATGTTCCAACCAGTCACAATACTTGGGTTGATGTATTCATATAAATCCAAATACTTCAACAACATATCCCTTTCATCTACGAAAGGAATAACGATTGCCTTATCGGTTTTTTTCTCAATCATCTTACCACTCTTATCCATAACCAATACCCAATACTGGTCAGTAGCGGAATCGTGTAAAGCAATTGATGTTAACTCGTTCTTTGCCTCTTCGGGATTTGGTAGACCACTTTCCATTTCACACTCAATATCATATGTAAGAATGACGTGAGCAGTTGAAGGGTCATCTGAATCAGAATATAAATCTACTAATGCACGAGTTGTCTCGGGTACATCGGATTCAAACAAATCAGGGTCATCTTTGGTGAACTTATAAATCTTTGTCAATCTATCTCCATAAATGGATACATATTCACCATTTACTGCTCTTTCGTATGCATATCTTGTATAAGGAAAAGACCTATATCCAAGAGTATCATCCCAAAGATGTATTAAGTTTTTTTCTCGTTGATAATATATGTTTTGATATGCCATTATTTAATATTTAAGGATTTTTTATAAGAACCACCGATGTTCCAAAAAAGAATTTTTCCATCAAGTTTTTCTATATTTTCTTCTAACCAATACCACATTTTCTTATCCCAAAATTCATTACAATCAAATGGAACTTCATACTCATCCATAAAATCATTGAATTCAAATGGAGATTTGTAAATGTGGATATTATTCAAATCACCTGCTTTATTTTCATTTAAAATCTTTTGTGTAGATTCAATGGATGACATGGTTATAGTATGGACTTGTCTTCTATTTTTAAGTATATCTTGCCATGAAGTATATTGTAAGAATTCTCGGATTAATCCTGATGCAGTTACTGCACTACCAATGGATACAACTAAATGGTCAAAATCTTGTTCATCTAATACTTCTTTCATTCTACTCTGCATATAATTTACATAAGTAGGGTGATTAAAAGCATAAGGTAGTTGTTGCCAACCATTTTTCTGAGCAATACCACCTAATTTATTTTCAAGTAGTTTCATCATATTCGGTTTCATGGGATTTAACTTTGCTCCGTTACCTTTAATGATTTCTAATATTTCGGGTGGATATGTTTTGGAATCAGGGTATGAAGAAATAAATTCTATACCATATTCTTTGCACAATCTTGATAATACCCAACCTGTCCAACTCCCATATACTGAAAGATGTGTTAGTGGTTTTGATTTATCTATTGCATCTGATTCTAAAATTCTTCGAATACCTTCAATCTTTGCCCATCTTGGAAAGTTTACACCATCACCAACAAGGTCATCTCTTTTTACATAAACCTTTTTACCTTTTAAAAAGTATTCTTCTATTGGAGTTTGGATTAAAGCCATTTGTAGATTCCTATATTTTTGTTTGTAATTTCTTCTCTCAACTTTTTATGTGAGAATCCATGAATTTTTTGAAAATTATCACTAATGACATGAATCATATTTTTTCGGTTGTTGAAATTTATAACCTTATCATTCAAGATAATATGTTCGATGTATTGTTTGAAATTGGTTCCTTTTTGGAATGCCCGTTTTTCTTGGTCAAGAATTTCATCAGGTAATTTACCTCTGAATGCATCCGCAAGAGGTCTTTTCCATTGTCCTTTATCTGATAAGAATTCATCAGTAAGATTTGTAGTATAGTTTAAGAATTCTCTATCAAAGAATGGACATCTTAATTCAATGGTACCGTAATTCATAAATATAGTATTACCTCTCAACAAATTGCCATAGTGTTGTTTTTCAAATAGTTTTTTACGAACATCACTCCAATCAGGTTTTTTACTAAACATTCTGAATGTTCCATACGAACCATAAGATTCATCACTACCTTCTCCACTAAATGCAACTTTGATTCCATCCTTTGCCATTTCTTCTGCAATGAATGATTGTAGAATTCCTACTTCCATTTGGACAGTTGATGGGTATTCAATTACTCGAATTGATTCCATGAATCGTTTTTTGATAATTTCTTCATCTCTTGGTACAAATACTTCTATCAATTCAACTCCGATTGCTTTAGCACATACTCGTGCCTTTTGTAAATCTTTTGATTCTTGGTCAAACGCAATAGTATATGCCTTTATGTTTGGAATTCGTTGTGCAAGTAAGTAAGTAATAATTGCAGAATCAATACCACCACTCAATGAAGTTGCAATAGGTACATCGGATAATAATCTTTTATCTACTGCTCTTTCTAAAAGTTTAAATGTGGTTTCTCCTACTTCCTCATGGGATGTAGCTTTGGTTGTTTCGGATGAAAATTCAAAATAGTAATTCTTGTGAATTGTAAATTCATCAGTATCCAAATTAATTTCAATTAAGGAATTTTTTGGGACAATCTTGACATCATCAATACCATCTTGGGTAAGAATAGATTTAATCTCACTTGCTATGATATATTTATTGGTATTGTAGATATATAGGGGTATTTTACCCACCCAGTCACGAGATAATATCAGTTTGTTTCCATCATATATCACAAATGAAAACATCCCCTCTAATCTCGTTAATTCACCTTCTTTGTAAAGAAAAAGAATAATCTCTGAATCTGAATTTGATTTAAAAGTATATCCTCTTTCTTCATATTCTTTTCGTAATTGTGGGTAGTTCCAAATTTCACCATTGACTATTAGTTCAACTCCATTATACTCCATAGGTTGATTACCTAATGGAGAAATATCATTGATTGATAAACGATTGTGTCCTAAATGAATTGTTTTATTTTTGTAAGTAAATTCTTTTATACCACGATTATCCCTACCACGATGTGCGATTGCTTCGAGCATTTCATTCACATCGGATTTAGTATAACCAATCGTTGCTACGATTCCACACATATTATTTATTTAATACTTCTAATAACTTGATTGTTTTTTTCTTCTCATCATTCATTTCACCAATGTGACACGAACACGCTAGAACTGAAACCTTTGCCAATTCCATTTGAGATTCTTCTGCAAGAAATTTACCCATCTCAACTAATGCGGTATAATCTGCATAACCTGATTTGGATACACGATTGGAACGAATAATTGATGTCAAGTATATTTTACCATTTCTTGGTTTAATATCAATCGCCAACATACAAGGTTGTGAATATGGGTTTCTTGCATCTCTACTCGGATCAAAGATAATCAACTCACATCTTTTAACTGCTTTACCAGTCTTTAAGATTTTAATTACATTTTCAACTTGATTGAAATTTCCTTGCCACGAAACCATTCTACCCCAATACGAATCATGCCAGTGGTCTTTAATGAATTTATATTCCAACCCCTCTTCTGCTTGGAAAAATGCGTTGGGTGCTTGTTTTGGTTCGGGTTTCAAGAATGTCACGGTCTTTGCGTAATCAATTCTATCATCACCCATAATTTCTCTGAAATGAGAATCAAACCAATCATCGGATTCGAATTGTGTAATTTCTGTCATTACATTCAATTCCTCGGTAAGATTACCTACTTTTACTCCATTTGCTAAAAGATGTTTGGATACTTTTACCCATGCATCACCAGGAGATACTGCTTTTATAACTGTCATTTTATTATATTTTTAACAAAGATACAAAAAATATCTGATATATCAAAACTATTTCGAATCAGATGTGAGTCCAAGTGTGTTTTTTTACAATTTCTTCGATATTCCACTTGGATACTTTAAAATTTCGGGATATTACAGAAGTAGAGAACCCCTTTGAGTGGAGTTCTCTAATCTGTCTAACTTGGTCATTAGTGAGTTTTGCACGAGGATGATTTTCTCCTCTTCTACTATTGGAGTTGTTCATTTATAACATTGGTATAAAAAGTCTCTGATTGCAAACCATTAATTCTTTTTACCTCTTGCCCATTTTTTTCAATTACAACCGTTGGAACTGAACGAATTCCATATTTTGAAGCAATTTCAAATTGTTCATCCACATCTATGTTTGTAAATCTAACATTATCAATATTAAATTTTGGTTTCATATTCTCCATGATTGGAGCCAACATCTTACATGGTCCACACCAAGATGCTGAGAATTTTTTTACTTCTATCATTTTTTTATTTTTAAATTAATAACTTATCCATCACATGAGAGACAATCAGGGTCCATTGCTTTTGTTGCAATATCACCACGAAGAACCGATTCAGTTCTCATATAGTAAAGTGTTTTTACACCTTGTTTCCATGCTTCCATCGTCACTTGATTTATCCACTTTGGTTCTGCGATTGCAGGGAATGCTAAGTTTAGTGAAACTGCCTGGTCAATGTATTGTTGTCTTATACCTGCTTGTCTTACTAAATCTAATTGGTTAATTTCTTTAAACGTTTTGAATACATCTTTAACTCTAAAAGTTTTTGAAGAATCATCAGGTGATATTTCATCACACTTTACAACTTTTCCATTTAAGAAACACCAGTTTTCAAGTTCATCAATATCTTGAATTGAACCACCATCTGCCATAATCTTATCCCAAGTTTCTTTGGTATTGATTCCAACTTTCTTTAATACTTTTTCTAATTCAGAATTTCTTCTAATGAAAGTTCCTTTTGCAGTTTGTTCGGTAAACACATTTGCTGCCCAAGGTTCGATACCAGCAGATACATCACCACTTAATTTAGAGTTTGATACGGTTGGAGCAATTGCTCGTAAGTGAGTATTTCTGAATCCACTATCTTTACACCAAAGTGGTTCACCGTATTCTGATGCCAAATCTCGTGATGCTCTTTCGGATTCTATCTTTAATTGAGAGAAAATCTTACGAGTTTCAAATTGAGCAGTCATTCCTTCAAATGGAATACCTCTTTGTTGTAAATATGTGTGCCACCCTAATACACCTAATCCTAATGCTCTACCTTTTTCTGCAGAACGAACTGAATTTTCGAATCCTCTTAATCCTTTTGCCTTTTGAATAAATTCAGATAGAACTCCATCCAAGAACCAAATTGCAGTATAAATCAAATCAGTATCCTTCCATTCATCATACTTTGCAAGGTTAAGAGATGATAAACAACAAACGAATGAATGTGATTCATCGGTATGTAGGGTAATTTCAGAACAAATATTAGTCATGAATACTTTCAAACCATTGTTCTTATACATATCAGGGTTTTGTTTGTTTACATTACCCTTAAACATGATATAAGGTTCTCCGGTTGCCTTTCTTTTTTGTAGGAGTTTACCCCACTTTCTTCTTGCAGTTTCATCACCATCTTGAAGTTTTCTCATAAACTTATCACCTATCACTGCACATTGGTGAAGATTAAGTGATTGTCTATTTACATCCCCTTTTGGTTCTCTGATTTCTAACCATTGTTCGAAGTCTTTATGTTCGATATTCAAGTTTACTGATGCAGCACCTCTACGAACCGAACCTTGATTTGTTGCAAGGATTGTAGAATCATAAATCTTACAAAAAGGTACAACTCCATCAGAAGTTCCATTACCAGTAATTGGTGCACCTGCAGGTCTGATTTGGTTGATTCCAATACCAACACCTCCACCATGTTTAGCAAGTAGCATCAACTCCAAGTTTTTGTTTCCAATATCAAAAATGGAATCGGCAACATCTATACCAAAACAAGAAATTGGTAAACCTCTATCAGTTCCAGTATTTGATAATACAGGTGTTGCTAAATTCAACCAACCTCTCCAAATGTAATCGAAGAATTTAGTTGCCATTTGAGGTTTATTCAATCTCTGAGCAACTTTACTTGCAACTCTCCAATATGCATCTTTTGGTTTCTCACCGGGAAGTAAATACCCCTTTGAAATTGTTTTTACATAAATTTCTGTATTACCCCATGATGGGAAATCAACATCGAGTTCCCACCCGAGTTCTTCTCCGTAGTTCTTAACTGCCATTTTTTTAATTGTATTTTATTTTAAAATAAATCTGACCAATCTTCTCCTTCATTCGCTTTGGAATAATCAGTAGGTCTGATTGCGAAGAAATCGGTATGTGTAGTTCCACCAGTCAAATGATAAAACCATTCTAATTCGTTTGCTTTTTCTCTATCATACTCAAAAGTCCCTTCATATCCCAACTCAACTAATTTTTCATTTATTCTTTGAACTATGAAGTGTTTTAAATCATCTTTTTTAAGATTTTCCAAATCACCCAACTCGAACATTTTATCAATAAATTTATGTTCTAGTTCCATAATTAGTTTTGCTGCATTATATATAGATTCTTTTGCTTCTGATAGTAATTCAGGATATTCTTCACACATATGTTTGAATAACTGACATCCCATTCTACTATGTAGGGATTCATCTCTTACACTCCACTTCATTTGTTGTCCAATACCTTTTAGTAGGTTTCTCATTTGGAATGAGTAAAGAACTGCAAATGAAGAGTAAAGAGATACTCCTTCAGAAAATGCTGAGAAGATAGCCAAACTTCTACCAACTTCTTGTCTTGCAATTGGATTGGTTCTTAAATCTTCAGGGGTCCATTCTGCCGAAGTTTGAGTTAGGAGTTCAAACTTCTCTGCAACTGCAGGTTCGTGCAAGAATGCAGAGAAGTCATCTAACCCCAAAGTTTCATTCAAATATGAATAAGCAGTAGCGTGAATAGTTTCTTGAGAACCGAACATCATTGCCATTTGTCTTATTTCGTGTTTTGGAAACCACTTGGTCACCATCCCAGTCCAATAATCACTAACAGCACATTCGGTTTGAGCAAAACCAAGAAGAATGTTTCCAACCAAGTGTTTTTCTTCTTTGGTAAGATTTTCATTCCAATCCTTGACATCACCTTGCATTGATATTTCAGTATGTAACCAAAACGCTTGGGCTTGTTTCAACCAACCTTCGGTATAATATACTGGAAATTCAAATGGTTTGAAAGGGATTCTTTCTGTAAATAGTTTGCTCATTTCTTAAAAATTATTTAGTTTCTTCTACTGATACTTTTCTATACTCTGTTACTAATTTTTTCAATTCGCCAATCGCTTTTCTAGCTCTTGATTTTGCGGCTTTAGTAGTTCCGTTGTGTTCTGCTTCAAATTGAGTAAATAAATCTTTCATTTGCTCAAATAATTCTTGTGAATTTGCCATAAATAATTTTTTTAAGTTAAACATTTTTTATTACTACCTCGTGTAGGTAGGTGAGTATAACTATGATATATATTAAAAAAGAAAATCAAATTTTGGAAAAAAATTTTAACTTTTTAATTGTTCTATATTATCCTAATTTCTACTCGGGTATATAATAATTTTTTGATATATTGATTATGCAAAAAATTTATTTACATTGGTATTTTCTTTATATTTTTGATAATTGTGGTTAAAAACATTCATATTAAACTCTGGCTTTTGGATTTTTTCGTATCCACCATTTTTTACCCTTTTTTCAAAAATTAAATCTACCTCTTTTGGGTTTTTTAATCCATTATATTCTTTATATTCTTGGAGTAATTTTTTACCAGATTTTGATACTGGATAAATGTATCTAAACATCAATCCTCTGATTCTATCAATTTCTTTGTATTCACAAAAATCATGGGTCAACCAAAATACTTTTTCTTTTCCTTCCCACTTTGCATTTTCCTTACATAATTCTTTTGCACTACGAGGATGTATTTTTTCACCACTTACCCTATCCATATATACATCGGTTTTAAAATTACCTATATATTTGAAGTTAGATGCTTGATAAACAAATCCACACTTACCCATGATACCATCTGCAAGAGTATAAATAAACTTTACATTTGTATTCTTTCTTACCCAATCTAATAGGAGTTTGATAGCCTGAGAGCCAAAGTTACTTCCATTCTTATCAGGTCTAAAACACATCTTCCCAATTTCAAAATAATCAGTAGTGATTACATCATCCTTGTAGAAGATTTTTTGGATGGTTTGTAGGGGTTGGGTTCCCCACCCAAGGGTAATTACTCCAACCAAAGATTCTCCTTCGTAATACCCCAAATACCACTTTGTCAATCTCGGTAGTATTTTACTATAATGGTATTGTTGGATAAATGGAATTGCAGTATTTTTATGTATGGGTTTAATTTCCATTCTATCCAAAAAACTTATTTACTTTTTCCACCACTTCAGGTTTTACTTCTACTTTCTTATCTTTATATGGATTATTGATTTCGTAGTTAATTCTACCCTCTGCAATTTGGAAATACTCTTCTTCTCTTTCTATACCAATGAAATCAAATCCACCTCTAATTGCAGCCTTACCAGTAGAACCACTACCCATAAAGGGGTCAAGAGTTGTTCCACCTTTCGGTGTCACTAAACGAATAAGATATAACATCAAATCGGTTGGTTTTACAGTTGGATGTATATTACCTTCACTTCTATCACTCTTATTGGTTTTAGGACAATAGAAGAAACGAGATACACCTTCATATTGTTCATCTAATATTTTTCCTGCTTCTTCATCAAAGATTACATTTGCAGGAAATCTACCAAGAGTTTCAGCGTGTTCTACTTTTTGTTTCATTTTCTCACCAAACCCTTTCATCTTCTCTTCATCGTGCATCCACGGTCTATCAAATCCTTCAATATCCAATACTGAACCATTTGTTGCACCACCACCAAGATTATCAGTAGTCGGTATTCTACTATCATCTATGTTTATACCGCCCGTTCCCCACTCAATTACATTATTACCTACCGTTTTTCCACTCAATGGTTTTCTTGCCATTACAATAGGTTCATGTGCAGGTTTAAGAGCAGTTCCCCAACCTCCCCATTCGTTTGTTATTTCATATACAGGTATATCACCTGATATTTGTTTTCCACCCATAGAAATTCCTGGTACATATTCTTTTGAGTATGAATAACCACTTGTACCAGTTTCTACTTTAATTCCTTGTTTTGTCCCAATCTGCTTTAGATTTTTTATACCACCAACTTTAATCTTTTCAATATCTTTACCAATATCTCTTGATTTAGGAAATCCTGAACCATATATCCACATCATTTGGTCTCTAATCTCAAACCCGGCATTTTCCACTCCACTTGCTAATCGGTGATACATTCTACTTCCACCAAATGCTAACATATACCCACCTGGTTTTAGAACTCTCATACATTCCATAGACCATTCGGTCACCCATTTCTCAAACTCAATGTTATCGGCAAGGGTGGTCATTTTCATACCAGCTCCTAAACCTTTGACCACTTGTGATTGGGTTTCAGTTGTGGCTTTTACCTTATCCCAATCCTTACCCATAAATGATAATCCATACGGAGGGTCGGTAACAATACTATCCACCGAATTATCGTCTAACTCTTTGAGTTTATCTATACAATCTCCCAATAATAATTTCATACAAAAAACTTATATTTATCTAATCTATTTTTAATCAAATCAAAATATCCCATATCCTTTTCAATAAGGATACAGTCTCTATTTGTATTTATACAAACCTCACCAAGTGTTCCACTACCTGCAAAATTATCTAGTATCACATCTCCCTCGTTAGATAACATCAAAACTAATCTTTCAATCAGTTTGTAGGGTTTTTGTGTTGGGTGGTTTAGTTTTTCTTTACTATTATGTGGTAAAGCTGATATATCATCCCACACATCACTTAAACTTATCCCATCTTTTAATATACCCTCTGTGTATTCTTTTCTATTTGTTTCTGGTTTTATTTTTATGGTATTAAATGTCCCTTTATCACCATTTGTATAATAACATATAGGTTCATATCCACTTGATAACGCATTCCCTCTTGATGAATTGAATGCTCGTTTTCTACTCCAAATTATAATTCTTTTTTCGGTAAAATACTTATCCAAAATAGTAGAAATATGTCTATTGTATTGCCTACCTGTAAAGATTACAACATTTCCACCTTGTTTAACAATTCGTTTGTATTCAATGATAATCGTTTCGGCCCAATCCAAATATTCATCTAAATTATTCCATTGATTATCCCAATCTTCTTTTACTACACCATAGAAAGGCCAATCAGTTATGATATGGTCAACACTATTATTAT
>JACCDX011338135.1_pt1 | contig 95221 bp, 134 predicted proteins | sample 7449681 | NCBI WGS metagenome assembly JACCDX01 (sample SAMN15323450, study PRJNA562643) | freshwater metagenome | isolation source: river surface water | place: USA:Blue River Watershed | collected 2017-08-18 | reverse complement strand
GTAGCCAAAGACACGGTAGAGATAAGGTTTTTGCCAGCATTGTTTAGAACATCTGAGTCAAACCAGATGTCACCATCTACTGGGTTAGCTGGGGTGTTTGGCCCCATAAATAGGCGCTTACCAGGCTTATCATCAGTAAAGACAATAGGACCGACTGGTTGGCCGTTATTTTGCACGGCCATAGTTACGCTACCTCAGATCCAAATGCTTGGAAGGTAAGGTTTGCTGTGGATGCTGAAACAGTGATTGAGTCAGATCCAGACAAAGTAATACCCAATGTAAAGGTAGTAGTTGTGTTTCCTGGAATCGTGGTGTCGTAAGCTAGGTACTGCTTGTTATCTAGAGCAGCATTGTCCTCACGAAGTGCGATTCTGTAGGTAGCAGCTGAGGTTCCACGGTTGCAAACTGCAAGTGTTGAGATAACTGCAGATGTTGTGGAGCCAGCGGCGTATAGCTGAGATCCGCCAGCGACATTTGCTGCCGGCGCAATCTGACCTAAGATTCTATATGTTGTTGCCAAGAGATTGCTCCTTCAGGTAAAAAGCTAAATTAGCTGTTAGACGTAAGTCATTTGGGTTTAATTCTACAGCTTTACGTCCACATTGTAGGGCTTTGTCAAACTTTCCTAGGCGGTAATATGCTATAGCGGCAAAATCCCATGGAGCTGAACCCCAGGCAAACTCCTCACATAGATACTCCAAAGGCTTTTCCTGTATGGCCAGTGCCTTTTCCGCAGCTTGATAGCACTCAGTCCACATACCTAGTTCGTAATAGATCTGAGCTAGGTCTACTAAAGCCTCTCGTCTATCCGGAGCTTCATTGTGTGCCTTCTGCAACCACTCTTGCTTTTCCTCTGTGCTAGGTAGCATCTTGGCTATGTAGCGCATAGAGGCGGCCCTTTCGGGTTTCCAAGTGGCTTTAGGTAAAGATAGGTGCCTCATAAACTCTTTTACAGCATCCTCATACCGGTTGTGGAAGAACAACTCACGAGCATAGTAAAAGGTGTTTCTATCATCGTAGGGATCTTCGTATACAGCTTGAGCAAGAAGAGGCATGTATTGGCTGCGAGACTTAGAGTGGTCTGGGTAATGGTGGATCTCTAAAGGTATCCAGCCCTGCTTTTCTTCAGACTGGTTAGTAACTATAACTTCATGTACTGGGTGCTTCCAGCGATAGCCTTTTCTAGCGTGAATCTTATCCCCGCCATATTGAAGGCCTGGGGTTCCATCCTCTTTCCAGCTCCAAGTATATTTATATCGAGGTCTGGTTATAGAAGCGTCAAGGTTATCAAACGCCGTACGCCAACCAGAAACAAGAACCTCATCCATATCTAAGGCTATGCAATAGTCGATATCTACAGGTAGAGAAGCCAGAGATGCGTTTCTGGCGTCATCAAAACGCCAAGGTTTTACAGATATATCTATGACGTTAATTCCTAAGGACTTAGCTAGTTCGATAGTTCCGTCTGTAGATCCAGTATCAGCTATCAAAAGATAGTCAGCTTCTTTAGCTGACTCATACCAACGCTCAACGAAATGTTTCTCGTTTAACGCTATTGTGTAAACTGCAATCTTCATGCGCCCTCCAAATGGATTACTCTTCCGGGAATGCTAGGTCGTAACCTATGATATTTCCTTGATCATCTGTTACCTGGAACTTCTCAGCCCCAGTTTCTTTATCGATACCCAAGCTTATTCTAATTGTCATGATAGGCGTCCCCAAGGTGCTAGTGCTGTTGATGTAAATGAGTTAGCTGTAGAAGGCAGGTCAGTCTGGGAAGGTACGTATCCAGATAGACGTGGGCTTAGACTTGAGAGTGCTGCAGGTACGTTTGCAAACGCTGTATAAACAGTAGGTGCTGTAGTACCAACAAATAGAACTGCGATAGCGTAACGAGATCCAGCCTGCACTGTATATGTAGCTGGGTATCCACCTGTAGTACTAAATGCACGTGTGAACGAGGTGTTAGTTGTACCCAACAATGAGGTATCTACATCTGTTCTAGCAACCAAAGTTGCAGTAGTACCGTCAAATGCGTACAGACCTAAGCGTACAGACTGTGTTCCAGCTGCAGCGGTGTTTGCAGATACAACAGTTAGATTTCCAATTGTTGTGCTCCACATAGGTGTGAAGAATGTTAGGTAAGCGTTTCCACTTGACAACACGCCGCTTGAGTTTGTAAAGCGAGGATAGACGTCAACTATGCTCGTAGTTTGGTTTAGGTTTCCAGCAATATCTGCAAAGATATCCTTCCAAGCTACACCTGTAGTTTGAGCAGAGTCTGCTACTAGGGCACGTCCGTTTATTCCAACAGAGAGCTTATCCAAGGCGCTTGATCCAGTACCTACTAGGATGTCTCCCTTTGCAGTGTATTGGTGGCTTCCCAAAAGCGTTGTTGTGCTTGTAGGTAGGGTAAGCGTTCCCGTATTAATGATGCTAGAAATTACCGGTGCGGTCAAAGTCAAGCTATCTACAGAGGTAGTGGATCCACCCAAAGTTAAAGTGCTCGAACCTAAAGTAATAGTTGAGTTCGCAAGTTTGGCGTTAGTTACGTTGGCGTCTACAATTTTTGCTGTAGTAACTGTGCCGTCTGTAGGTGTTCTAGTATCTGAAAGTCTAGAGTCTGTTCCATAGACAACCTGAGTATTTGAGGCATCACCAGAGGTTGGGATGTCTTTAGTTGAGGCTGTGCCTAGGCCAGTTACCTGAGTATTAGCAATAGAGATAGTTGATTGATCTATTCCAATAATTGCTTCAGTAGCTGTTCCTGAGTTTGTAATAGGTCCTGTTACAGACACGACACCTGTAGCGCCGGTTGGTCCAGTAGGTCCAGTTACATTTGATGGTTCGCCTTGTGGTCCGGTTGGTCCTTCTGGACCAACAATCTGACCGACATCTTGCCAGACCCCACCATTCCAAACGTATAGGTTTCCATCAGCTTCTACGATGTACGCATCGTTAACGTTGTTACTTCCTACTGGAAGTGCACCAACGTTTGCAACGGTTCCCTTAAAGTTAATTGAAGTTCCCTGCGGACCAGTAGCACCAGTCGGGCCGGTTGGTCCAGTAACAGTAGATGCGGCTCCAATAGGGCCTGTAGGACCAGTTGGTCCAACAGATCCAGTTGGTCCAGGAACGGTTGATACAGCGCCTGTAGGGCCTGTAGGACCCTGATTACCAATAGGTCCTTGTGGTCCTGTAGCACCTGTTGGTCCTGTAACAGTTGACGCAGCACCTGTAGGCCCTGTAGGTCCAGTTACGCTAGGGCCTGTAGGTCCGGTAACACCTGATGAATATGGAAGAGCGTTCCAAGGAGTTAAACCGTTACCAACTTTAAAGCGACCGGTGTCGTATTCATAACCAGCTTCTCCTTGTGAAAGGATTGGGTTAGCGGCAGTCCACTCGGAAGCAGTACCACGTCTGAATTGAATCTTAACTGCCATTTAAACTCCTAGTACGTTTCCAGCGTTAATAGTTATACCTCCGCCATACACAGTGTTTGCCATACCACCGTCAATGTTTGCATTCTCTGGGCCCGTAGCTCCAGTAGGACCGGTAGGTCCTGGAACTGTTGATAGAGGTCCAGTTGCACCTGTAGGTCCTGTTGGACCAGTAGGTCCTGGAACAGTAGACAGTGGGCCGGTTGGTCCAGTAGGTCCGATAGGACCAATAGGTCCTGTAGGCCCAATATCTCCTTGAATACCTTCAGATACAAGAAGTCGCCATACAACGCCTGTCCAATACCAGGTAGTACCTTCAGCACTAAATTGCTGATTTACTGCCGGGTTCTCCGGGAAGTTAATCGCCATGGGTCTCCTACTTACTTAATAGAACAGTATAGGTCTGAAAAGCCTTAATTTTGGGTCATATCTCGGGCGTTTTCTTCACCCATCTTGCCAATCCAAGCCCTCTTAAGATAGTCCTGATAGTTAGTTCGTAGATGCATGGGGGCGTGGTTTGTGCAGTTTACTCGTGAGTCAACTAGCAAATCAAAACCAGAGGTTTTTACAACGTCGCAGAAATAGTTATCTTCCTGAAACACTAGGTTGTCTTTAATTACTTCTCTAAAGAATAGATAGAACTTTTCTTCATCTTCTGATCCAAGTTGATCTACAAACTGAGTAAGTCCTTGAAGAACTTTTTTAGGAATATATACGAACCCCATAGAAAAGAAATCAGCTTTTGATAGTGGGTTTTCAATGTCATTATCTTGACTCAAGCCAATAGCGTAAGACTCCCCCATTTCAAATGAATCTACATAGGCTCCGGAGATTACCCCATCACCCTCATAGTTAACTAGGGTAAAGAAATCTTCAGGTACCCAAGAAAGATTTGGATTAATAAAAAATAAACCGTCGGCTGTTTTAGACGATAAAACTTTGTTTGCAACAATATTTTTTTGTAATCCGTAGGACATTCCTGAAGTAAGCTCTTCGGTATAGTCAAAGTGAATATAAACATCTTTTTCTTTTGCAAGTGCAGCTGTTCTGTTTAGTGAGGCAGCAAAACCAATACTTACTTGTCCTTTAGACCCAATTACAGATAGTACTACGTTTTTCATTTTGTTCCCTTAATGCATAATAGGCAGGCTAACCGTTGTTAGCCTGCCTACTATACTATAGTAATTGTGTTACTTAGTTACCTGAGTCGGCTTCAGCCTCAGCTACAGCTTCCTCAAGTTCAGCTACTGCTGCATTATTGCGAGCAAACTCAGCTTCAGCAGCAGCAGTTGCTGCCTCAGAAGCCGCTTTCTCTGCAAGAATTTCTGCTTCGTAGCGAGCAATCGCTGCGGTAGCCCATTCTTCAGCACGAGCCGTAGTTGCGAAGACTTCGTAGCCTTCTACGTCCGGATCATCTGTCTGATGAGAAAAGATTGTCTCATCGTTGTAGATAGTAACCGTCTTATCCTTGTTGACTTCAAATGACAGAGCCATATGTTATCTCCTTAGTTATTCTTGTCGTCTAGTAGGGTAGATGGTACAGGATAGTCACGAACAATGTAAATACCATCGTTGTACCATGAGCGGTATCCTGTGTGGTCCATGTGACCGTAGATGATCTCAATTCCACCAACGTTTGCTGCGTTCTTAACCCAACGGTTAGCGCTGTTACCGATTGTAGCTGAGTTACCTGCTGAGTTAGAAGGTGTTTCCGCTGTTTCGATTGGGAGGTGTGAGTTGATGATCTTTGGCTCACGTGTGTAGAGGTTATCTAGGTCAAAGACGTAGTAAGTCTCCATTGTAGAGTTTTGACAGATTGCTCTGTGTTCATCACGCCATACGTGAGGTGTTCCGTAGTAAGTATGGGTTGTGTATGGGCCTACTGAAGGTGTTGTGTAGATTGTGCGGAAGCCAAGGTGGCGACCAACAGTCTCATCACGGTCACGAGCAGTAATTGAGTTAGAGAATGGGAACTGTACGTTCTTCTGTGAGTACATTACCAAACGCTGTCCGTTCCAGAACAATGTTCCTTCTGGGATACCAAACTGGTTACGCACACCCTTACCCCACTGAACTACCTGCCATGAACGGCTAGATGTAATCCAACCGGTAAGGTTTTGGTTTTGGCGACCGGTGTTAGTACCTGGGACGTCGTTATCCCATAGGTAGTTAGCAAACTGCAGTGCGTATTCAGAACCTTCACCTGTACCTATAGCAATGTTAGCTGTTCTCCAGCCATCATAGTCAAATGGACGAATGAAGTGGAGTACATCGTTATATGCAAGACCTGCTGAGTAAGCTTCTTGGAATGCACGGTCACCGGAGATCCAGAAGAAGTCTGAGTCAACACGGTTAAATGTGCCTTCCTTTTCATCAACGATGTAGGAAGTTCTACGCCACTGAGATGTAGAAGATGTTGATACGAACTGTGAACGTACAAATTCCCAACCTGATGCGTAATAAACGTTACGTGTAGGGTTAAAGATTACGTTCTGAGGACAGAATGCTTGTGGGCCATACTTAACAGTACCGTCAACATAGACAAGCTCCATACCCCAAGAGGTTGAAGATCCCCATGTTTCTCCACCAAAGTCGTATGAAGATGGTGTCTGGTGAGTCCCAGGAGACTGCTCAACGTTACGAAGGTGGGCAAACGCTAGAACTGAGTGAGAACCCACTGACATTTCGCCACGGTGCTTACCAGTTTGACCAATAAGTGTTACTTGCTTTGGCTTCTTAACGTTCACATACTCGTAGTTACCACGGGTAACACCAGTAGATTCACCGTTACAGATAGTCAAGAAACGACCATCCCAGTCAGATGTAAATGGCTGGTAGATAAATCGACCGTTAGGTACATCTGATGAAGGACGCATGATGTGAGGGTAGTAGTTACCCAAATCAGCTGACTTATCGATCCAGTTAGCGCCTACAGGCTGTGTGAAGTCGTAGAGCCAGAAACGGCGACCATAGAAACGGTCGTTGTTAGCTGGAGTGGTGTTGTTAGATGTATAAGTACGACGACCAATAACACCGACCTGAGTTGGGCTGTAACGGAATACTGAACCACCACGTGCCCAAGTTGATGCTTCAGATACACCGTTTGTAGCTGTACGTACAGGTGGTGCAATAGAAGACCATTGGTTATTTAGTGGGTTGTAAACCTGGTAGTCAGTACCAGAAGCATCTGTGTTACCAATACCTGTTGTAGGAGATACGAAGAAGTATCCGTTTACATAAGTACCTTCAGACCAACCAACAGTTGAGTCAGTTGCCTGGCTACGAACACCTGTTTGAAGGTTGTAGCGCCAGAATGTGTTTGAAGTACGATCCTGTTGCCATGGGAATAGGTATTGGTTACCTGATGAATCTGATGCAATAAAGAAGTTACGGTGAGACCATGTGTGTGATGGATCTCCCCATGTTGTGATGTTGTACGCACCAATAGCTGCCCAAGTATTTGTAGCCTTTGTGTACTTGTAAAGAAGCTGATTGAAGAAACCAGTCTGACCAGCGATTGTCTGCTGTGTTGTAACAGGAGTATTACGCTTACGGAACATTACGTATGTAATTAGTTCTGTATCGTAGATATGAGCCTGTGAAACAACTGCCTGGTTTTCATCCTGGTTAGTTGGGCTGTAGTACTGAATTTCGTTAGGAATTGGCGCAAGTGTTACCCAAGTCTGTGAGTTCAATGGCTTGTACTGCCAAGTCTTAGCGTTAGATGTAACACCTTGACCACCATTGGTAGGCTGATCATTTGTAGCTGGACCTGAACGACCTGTTAGGAAGTTGTTTGAAACACGGTAAACGCCTGTGTGGTTCCAGTTGTATGACCAACCAAGGTAACGGCGTGAGAATCCCCAACCGTATCCGTCTTCACCGTTACGTGTAAGACCACCCTGGAAGAATGTTCCAAGACCGCCTGTTGATGGATCAGACCAGTCTGCTCCACGCTCAACGTGAACAGTTACGTCACCAAGACCTGACGCATCGTTGTCTGTTCCTGTACGAAGAGGAGTTACCTTAGGAAACTTACGAACCTGAAGTGTTGAGTAGTTAGCAAGACCATTAACTTCGTACTTTCCACCGTAAACAGATGAAGTCATATCTTCTGTTGTAAGTGAGCCGTTGATTACCTTAATACGAGTAATTGGCTTAGGAAAAGTTACAGGCTTATCAGCAAAAACAGTTACTGATTCTGCCGGAATAGATGTACTAGCTGCTGTATAGATCTCAATAGAGATACCAGCGCTTCGTAGTGGATCAGATGAAGCTACTGTAAAAGCATATACAGCATCATCTGCCAAAAGAGGCGTTACGTACTCTGCGTTAGTTGCCGGTACGAAGGTATAGAGGAGGGTACCCGCACCTGTACCGGAAGCGCTAGCGCTATCTGGATAATTTAGGATTCCCATGATTAATTAATAACCTCCATGCCTGAGATGTGAAGCTTAAGACCAGTTGCTGATGCAGAAGCTGACATTACTTCATTTGCGTCTAGTACTTGGCGGAGGTCAAAAGCAAAGACTCCGTTGGCTGCGATAGATACGCCGGCCAAAACTTCGACGGTTGCTAATTTAACTGTTGCTGTAATTGCTGCACCAGTTGTGTTAGTTAGTACGATATTTGTTACTACTGCCTGACCTGAGCCAGGAGTTGTATAGACTGTCGTATCAGTAGTTGCTACTGATCCTCGAGCTAGTTTCTTTACGTTATTAGCCATTACTTTGTTACCTCCGTGGTAGCGTTAAATAATCCCTGGCCAGGATTAAACTTATTAGATTACCGCCATAAGGCTAGCGACGAATGCATCGTTAACTTGTGTGTCGGTATATTCTTTAGTTGCAGCGTGTGCTGCAGTTGTAGGGGCAGCTGTGAGCTCAACCTGAGCTACTTTAATACTATCATATGCTAGACCAGCCTGAGCATAGTTGATTGTATTTGTAGGCTTAGATGTGATTCCAGATACGAACTTCCACACACCGTCTGTCGCGTCCTTAGACACAGATGTGTACTTAGTTCCGTTATTGATGTACTCACCGATGAATGAGAAGTCTAGAAGGTTAGCTGGGTTATCCTGAGCTACGAAGATTGAAGGAGCAACAACAGAGATGTTTGCTGTCTCAACAGTAGTTCCGCCACCTGAGAATGAGATGGTACCTGCGATGTTTACATCACCTGCGACGTTTACGTTACCGCTAACTCCAAGACCACCAGCTACACGAAGAGCACCAGTAGTTGGAGAGGTTGACTCTGTATCAATTTCAATATGTACCTGCTGATCTGGAATAATGATCATCTGAGCGTTGTCAGAAGAAAGACCACCAGCAGCAAATACGATGCGGTTTTCTGTACCAGTTGCGTCTGTAGCAAGAACAAGGTTACCGCGACCGGTACGACCAGCTACAGCAGTTCCTACAGGTGATACTGCAGTAAATCCAATGTTTGCATTTGTCTTGTTGTATGTAAAGCTTGTAAGTGTAGGTGTAGCAAGAACTTCGTATGTTCCGTTGAATACACCATCTACGCCAGTAATTGTAAGAGGCATACCGACACGGAATCCGTGATCAGCTGCAGTGTAAAGCTTAGCTACGTTATCTGTAAGTTCCTTACCGTTAACTGAAGCTGTAAGAACTTCTGGCGCAACCATGAAGATGTAACCATCGTTAGGGCCAGTAATTGTAAAGTCTGGGTCATCAAATGTTGATGATGTGATACCCATATCGATGTAACCGGTGTTATCGGTTCCATTTTCTGCGTATGCAATAAAGTCTGTTGATGAAAATTCACCAGTACCTGAGTTCTGGAATGCAATCTGAGCGTAGTCATTAGAGCTAATAGATGTAATGATCGCTGGGTTCTGAAGACCTGCGGTAACTTCAAAGTCCTGAGCGTCTCCACCAACGTAAAGCTTACCTACGTTAGCAGGAGCTGTTCCGTCAAGGATTGCTTCAAGCTGGTTGTTAAGAGCTGCCTGAGCATCTACAGAGGCTGCTGCTAGGTCATTGATACCTAGAAGGTTGCCGAGAGTCTCAAGTGTCTTGGCAATATAAACCAAGTCTTGAGCTGTATACGTGCTCGACGCAAGCGATTGAGTGATTTCCGCTTTAACCGCATCGATTTGCGTATTAAGAGCTGTATATGTTGGCATTAGATTTCTCCTTCGAAGGTGTTACCCATCAAGATAGTATAAGTGGAAAATTTCATTTGTACCCTCTAATTACCTGAAACATTGGTAGGGGCAAAGATGTTCAATCCTAGCCATCTATCGTTTCGGATAAAGTTTATCAGCGCTGTAGCGTCTCCAGAAGCACTAACCGCAGCGATAGCGGCGTCTCTTGCGGTGTTGATACCAGAAATAGCTGTGGTCTGGGCCCCAGTTACTGCTGTAATAGAAGAATCCCTGGCATCATTAACGTTACTTACGGCTGTAGTGCCTGTACTAGATACCACTGATACCGCATCTTGCTGTAGCTGGGTTATAGCTCCCGTAGCGTTATTTGCGGCGGTAGTGATCTGTCCAAGGCTAGCTGTGACAAGATCGATGATGTCCTGGGTGTTGGTATCTCCAAGATCGGCAAGGAGATCGTTAATGGTGTCTAGAACTGCACCGGAGGTTGTATTAAAGTTATTGATCGCCGTAGTTGCTGCTGTATTTAGGTTGTTAGTAGCTGTGGTAACAATACCGTTAAGATTTGTTGTAGCTGTTGTAACACCAGCGTTGAGGGTTGTAATAGCCGTGTTTGCTGAGTTAGTTACCTGACCCTGTTGATACGTACCTTCTGCGATAACTCGTGTAAGGGCAAGGTTGGCCACTGCCGCTTCCAGAGCCTTCATCTGAATTAGAAGGTCTTTATTATCAATATTTGTGGCAACAGACTCAACCTTTGCGGTGATAATCGCCTCAAGGTTGGAAAAATCTGGATTAATTGGCACTGGATCTCCTTATAGTCCCGCTAAGGCAACTGCCTCAATAAACGCAACATCTGAGATGATGCGAACTTCAGAGCTTGCCTCATCGAATGTTACTTGAATACCTTGATGATTCGCATGCTCAAATGCAGAAACAATTACAGGTAGTACTTCTTGAATAGGTCCCGCAGGTCCTTGTGGACCGGTAGGTCCAATAGGTGCAACACCTACTTCAACCCAGTATCCGTCATAGTAAATGTATGCGGATCCAGTTGAAGAATCGAACCAAGCATCACCGTTAACTCCTGAAGTTGGAGGGGTGTCTTGTGAATATGCAAACTTACCTTGAGGTCCAGTAGGTCCTGCAACACCGGTTGGACCAATAGGTCCAGCAGGCCCAGTAGCACCGTCAGGTCCAGTAGGGCCTTGAGTACCAGTTGGTCCGGTTGGGCCCTCAGGTCCAGCAGGTCCTTGATCTCCTTCAAGACCATTTAGACCAGGCTCACCTTGTGGACCTGTAGGGCCTGCAATACCTTGAGGACCGGTAGGACCTGTCTCACCTTGGGCACCAGTTGCTCCTAAGAATACTTGCCAGTAGGGGCTTCCATCATATGGCGGGTATCCTGGGTTAGGTTCACCAGTTCTGATCCATAAAAACCCTGCATATGAAACAACCATGCCTATCGCATAGTCAGCACCATTGTTATATTCGCCGACATAATTAAACGGCATTGGTCCAGTAGGTCCAGTAGGACCAACTTCACCTTGCAGACCTTGCGGTCCAGTAGGACCTTGAATTTCACCTGCGTTTACCCAACTAGAGGTAGCTTCTCCCCAAACATACAGTGATCCAGAAATTAAGTATGCATCACCAGCTTGACCTGTTAGAGGTAGTTCTTCAACACTTGTTACTGAACCTAAAACATTTAAACCTTGGCCAGTCGCACCGGTTGGGCCCTGAGGACCTGTAGGTCCAACCTCTCCCTGTAAACCTTGAGGACCTGTTGGTCCTGTTTCACCAGGATCACCTTGTGGTCCAGGTACAAGAGACTCAGGACCAGTTGGACCTGTAGGACCTACCTCACCTTGTGGTCCGATAATTTGACCAACGTTTGCCCAGCTACTGCCTCCCCAAACGTATAGGTCGCCATCTTCAGTAACGATATAGGCATCGTTAATTAAATTATTTGTTGCAGGAAGATTCGCAAATGTGGCCACTGTACCAACAAAGTTAATGCTGGCTCCTTGTGGACCTTGAGGACCTGTAGGTCCTATTTCACCTTGAGGACCTTGAGGACCAACATTACCTTGAGGACCTGTAGGTCCAGCCACTGTTGACGCAGCACCAGTTGGACCTATTTCACCTTGAGGACCGGTTGCACCAGTAGGTCCTACTGGACCAACTTCACCTTGTGCTCCGGTAGCGCCAGTAGGTCCTTGTACACCTTGTACACCTTGAACACCTTGAGGTCCTGTAGCACCTGTAGGTCCAACTGAACCTTGGATACCCTGAATACCTTGTGAACCTGTAGGTCCTTGTATACCTTGTGGGCCTTGAATAGAACCGACATTGTTCCACTCGTCGTTTAGATCATCCCAAACGTATAGATCACCGTCGATTAAATATGAGTCACCAGGATTTGCTTGAGCTGGTAGATCACCAGTAGTTGTAAGAGTTCCAAGAATTGTTACGCCAGTACCTGCAGGACCAGTCGCACCAGTAGGGCCCTGTAAACCTTGTGGACCACGTGAACCAGTAGAACCTGTAGGACCAATTAAACCTTGACTACCAGTAGGACCTGTTGCACCAGACGGTCCTGTTGGACCAGCAATACCTTGTGCACCTGTTGGACCTGTTGGTCCTGAAGAACCTCTAGGACCTTGAATACCTTGTTCACCTTGTGGACCAGTTGGTCCGGCCACTGTACTAGCTGCACCAGTTGGTCCGGTTGCACCAGTAGCACCGGTTGCGCCGGTTGCACCTGCGGGACCTGTTGGTCCAGTAACTGTGCTTGCAGGACCGATAGGACCAGTAGGACCTACAGGACCTGTAGCTCCTCGTGGACCAGCGCTGTCTGGACCAAAGATAACAATCTCTGGACTACCCTCATTAATTTCTACAATCTCTGGATCTGCCACGGTTACTCCGTAATCTGAGGCTTAGTAAATACTTTGCCTTCAAGGTATGTTCGAACCGCTCCAGTTGCATTATTTGTTAGTTGGATATCGTAGTATGCGGTTCTTGGTAGATCCGCTGTTTGATCGCTAGTTAAAGAAAGCGTTAGTGTGTCTAGTATTCCGTTTGTTACTGAAGCGCTCTTTACTATGTTGAATGTAGCTAAGATAACAGGACCAACCTGATTGCTTGGGAAGGTTGGGAACAGTCTGATTTGTGAAAGAGGTGTGTAGTTAGAAAGATCAAGGCTGAACTTAAGTTGAATACTGAAGTTATCACCTGAGTACAACGAAAGATCTTTGTTGACCACTGGGCTTGCAGGTGTGATGTCGCCGTAATCGGGTATAGAAAGAGCAATGCGCTGTGGAAGTGAACCATCGTCGATCTCTTGAGGACGGTACATAGGTACGTAACGATTTGTACGACGGCTAATACGACGTAGATTAAATACATCTATCTTATAAAGACCTGTACCCAAAAGATTACAAAGTTCTCGATACTGTTCTTTACGTTGTCCAACGATTTCCATAAGCTGACGGAAACGCTCAGAACGTGGAATAGAAACTCCGTCTGGAGAGATAATATCGATATCGAATGAGGCGTCAGTAGCTAGGGTATATAAGGCCATAGTTGAGGCCAAAAGAACCACTGGGTACTCGTCTACGCCTGGCATAGTAGCCATAGTTACTCTGGCTCCAGAGCTGTCAGTTAGACGAGCAGCATGCTCTCCAAAAGCGGTGTTTACGTAATATTGAATCTCCGCATCTGTAAAGTATTTATGAGAGGTTCCAGAAATTATAACCACTGAGTTAGCTGGGGCTACTGCTCCAAGTGTGACCATGCCGATCACTTCTTCGACTGTGGCGGCGTTAGATACCTCAACACCATTTACTTTGATAGATAGGGAGGCGCCATTTACGGGAGCTTCAGATAGCTGAAAACGCTTGCGCTCTCCATCGCCTCGAAATTCTTCTACGAAGGAGCGGCTAATGTCACCGATCTCTGTTCTTAAGCGATCGGAGAGAGATGCTAAAGTGGCCACAGATCCTCTTATTCCTCAGTACGTACATCTAATAATCGCAGGAAGAGGGAAATTTATCAGTATAAAGAAAGACCCACTTCGACAGGAGGGCGATTGTCGAAGTGGGTACATCTCTAATAGGGCTTAGAGGCGTTCGTACAAATAGCCCTTTTCCTGTAGGTGCTGAGCTACATGCTTAGCAACCTTATATTTTTGACCGGCTTTGAAGGAATAGTGATTTCCTACGCCAATAGTCACAAACTCTAGATCTTCTGCCAAACGAATTACTTGTGAATCATCTGCAAGTGTTACTCCTACAGACTCAACTTCGTCAATTACTGTTGCTGGCTTATTAGGCTCAGTTAGATCAAGAACCTCTGTCTCAAGCTTAGCAGCTGCTGTAGCTGATGCCATTGACATTTCACCTGCACGCTGTGCAAGTTCCTCTGCGTGAGCCTTGATTTGCTCTTCGCGTTGACGTCCTGTGACGTCAGTTACTTTTGGTTTTGCCACGATTATTATTCTCCTATAGGTTGTTGTGGTTGGGGGCGGGTTTTCGAGGCCCGCCCCCGATACTGCAGTACTTTCTAGATTAGTTGGTTTCTGCAATAACTACAGACTGATCTGTGATAAGACCAAGACCGTAGATAGCATACCAAGCAAGTGCGTGCTCACGACCGAAGTCAAGAATACCGCCATCGCGGAGCTCGACTGGAAGAGAGATTGCGTGACCGAATGCGTTGTCACCGATGAAGATAGCTGAGTAGCGATCCTTGTTACCGTTACCTGTCTTTGTTACAGGTGATGTGTAACCTCCACCAGTTGGGTAAACGATTGATCCTGGAGCCACAGCTGTATCAGTTGTGTAACCTGAACCTGCACCGTTTGTTACCTTTTCGATCTGTGTTGTTTCGATGAATACTGTGTCGTATAGACGACCAATTTCACCTAGCATGAAGTTACCTGGAGCAGCGTACTTAGTCACTTCGATGAACTCTGCGTTGTCGCGGAGACGACGTGACTGGTGTGGGTGTACGAATGCTACGTAGGTCTCACCAAGACGTGGGATGTTCTTTGTTGCAAGTGTTTCTACAGCGTCCTTAACTGTTGCTGTTGTTAGGAATGAGCTTCCTGTCAAACCAGCACGTGAAGTTGCTGCAGTACCTGCGTCGTACCAGCTGTTAACGCCAGAGACACCTGTACGGTCATAGCCGTAGATGACAGAAGATGCTGCCATGAGTGTGTCACGAGCCTGGCCATCAAGGTAGAGGGCCATGTTACGTCCAAGAAGACGTGAAGCTGATGCCATAACGTCATCGAATGATGCGTTAAGGAGAAGCTCTGAAACAGCAATTGCATAGCCATGCTCTGCAACTGTGATTGAGAACTGTTGAGCTGTCAATGCGTTTGTTGACATACGGACACCTTCAACTAGTGAAGATGCAAATCCGAGGTTGTTGTAACGCATGAAGTTGATCTGGAGACCAGGTGCAACGCCTAGTTCTGTCTTCTTAACAGCGAACTGCTCGAAGCGAAGGATTGGCATTGACTGGAAAAGGATTTCCTTTGACCAGATGGTCTGAATTGCTTGTGTAAGCTGGCTGTTAGCGCCAGAGTACGCTGTAGGTGCCGCGGCGAGATTGCCGGTACCTGTTACGGCTGATGCCATAGTCGGTTTTACTCCTTAGTTAGATATGTGGATAGGTAAGTGTTTACCCGAAGATTCCCTTATTGCGATCGTTCGCTGCTTTTCCAAGAAGCTTTGATCTGTATTTTGCGTATTCGGTAACCGACATGGCAGCAATTTGTTCTGCCGTTAACTGATTTTGTTCCATATTAGTGTCCATCGGTCCGGTCGGTGGCGCGGTTACCCGGCTACCTGTCATTTCTTTACGTGCACTCTGCATAGCAGACTGCGCCGATTCCAAGATTCGGGAGCTACGCTCACGTAATCCTGTAATACTATTTTCGATCTCTTCCTTGGTGTTACCAGAGATTAGATCAACGAGTTCGGGCATGATATTGTCCCGTTCCTCTTCCAAGCGACGAGTACGATACTCAGTGAGTTCTGCGTACTGGCGCTCACGTTCTAGAAGAGCAAATGTGCGTTCACGCTCAAGCTTTTCAGACTCGAGCTTTTCTGCCCATTCTTTTTCCTTTGTTTCAAGAAGTTGGCGAATATCCATCTCTGACTCAGCTTTACGCTTTGCCTCTGCTTCTGCATCGGCACGTTGACGTTCAACCTCGGCTAAACGCTCTTCTCGTTCCTTCTTCAGCAAAGATAGCTCTTCTTTTAGAGAATCAATTTGAGGATAGAGCTTTGATTTTTCTTGCTCTCGTACTCGCTTGAGATCCTCTTCAGTGTACTGGCTCATTATTACTGTTGAGTTTTCTACTGCTGTTACTGTATTTGTTGCTGGTGTTGATGTTGGTACGTCAGTCAAGAAAGCATCTTGAGCTGCTGGAGTATCAACAATATTTGTTGCGTCTGACATAGTTGTTCCTTAGGTGTAAGAGGTCGTTGTCCGAATTAATGCCACGATGACCTGCGGATATTTATGTGGTATTAGGCTGGCAAATTTTTTAGTATTTGTCTGCCTAAATCTATTATTCTTCTTTGTCTTGGTCTGGTGTACGACGCTGAGGCATCTTTGTGCCATAAGCCTCTGTAACCAGCTCTGCCTGGGTCTGAGCCAGCTCCTGTAATACGTCCTTTTCTAGAGGGCTAATTACACCTGGCTGACCAAATGGTCCAGGACCAGTTCCATCTCCAGGTGCCATACCAGGAGGAGGAGTTCCATCAGGCATCATACCAGTCAGCGATACGATGGATGACGTAATCTGGTTCTGTACAAGCTTAAGGGCTCCGTCTGCCTTTGCATCAGCAATAAGTTCTGAACGAATCTCTTCTAGCTTCTCATCTGGGAATTCCTCGCCTAGCTGGCGTAGAGCACCTTCACGGCTTTCAAGACCCATATTCATCTTCTGTTGAATTTCGCTAAGAACAATTAGCTTATCCAAAGGTAGTGGAGGTGGGAAGTGAACTGTAGATTCAAATGTAGTTGGGTTATTAAGATCAAGCATAGGAGATTGGTAAGCTTTGATAGGGCCGTTAACCTCTGGTCGGTATATAAATCCTTCTGGCTCTTTAAATGCCAAGGTCATCAAGATGAGCTCGTTGATGCGCTGGATACCTTCACCGTACTGAGTAATCTTCTGGTGGTAGCGGTTCATCAATGGCTGATACTGAATAGATAGTGCAACACCAGATGTGTTAGAAATAGGTTGTACTTGTCCAAGAGCAGTCTCTGGAACACCAACCATTTCATGCATAGCTGTCTTAATGATCTTTAGGTACTCCATAGCACCTGCAAGACCTTGTCCGCCACCTTCTAGGTTAAATACCTGAGCATCCTTAGGAAGACCACCCCAAACCTTCTTAGGTCCTTTTTCAAGACCAGAAGCTTTAGCACCAGTAATAACTGTAACTGGGGCAGCGTGGTAGTTAATGATGTCTGCGATATCTGTCGCTGTTTCATTGTAGTTGCGGTTTAGAACAATAATGTCGTGGCAATCTGAAAGTCCCCAAGGAGATCCAGAAACACGTACGTTAGGAATGTGAATTACTGGAACTACGCCGATTGGGTTAGGACGTGAGTCAATAAGCTCATCGTTAATGTACTCCTCGATACGGTCGTCAGTCAAGATTTCTGTATAGGTGTAGACCTGGCGAGTACCTTCAGTTGATGTACCCCAGAAACGATACTTTAGCTTGAAACGAATCAAACGGTTTCTATCGTGTGGGTGGAACTCTGGGAAACAGAAAGATGAGTTCAAAGGAAGAATACGAACCTTGCCAGGATGTGCTCTACCAGCAGGATCTACATAAGCCTCTTCATAAGCTACCTTAACGAAGCAGTCTCCGGAAACTCCGCCTTGCTGACCCATTTCCCACATAACTGATTGCTTATCGTTATCGGATTCCCAGACTCGCTTTAGTAGGTCTGGAACTACTGCTTCGGTAACTGCTGGGCTTCTGAACTGTGCGCCACGACCAAAAGTAAAGTTAATGATGTAATCTGTAAAAGCTCTGTAATAGTTGTAAACCATCTGTGCTTCGCCAATTTCACGGCGATAAGACCAGTGATGGCCAAGATACATTGCCCAGTTTAGTGAGTAGCGGTTTAGACGTGGACCATGGACTTCAAACTCTTCGTCTGCAAGTTCTACAAGACCGAGAGGAGAAATCGAGATGGTTAAGTCAGATGACGCCGCTCTATAACTGGGAGGCGAGAAATCAATACCACCGGCCATTACTTAGCTCTTCCTGACATATTATTTGCCCCCACGCTTAAAATATTTGTTGTCAACATTTGTTGACTTTGCCTTCTTCTTTTCGTCTTCTTTTTTCTTTATAGCTTCTGTTTTTGGATCTGGATTAGTAACTTGTTTCTTTGACGCTACATATTGTCCGCCACGTTTTTTATATTCATTACTTGCCCATTTAGCTGCTGCATATCCTAAACCACTTCCGCGGTGTGAAGGGTATTTAGCTTTTGCTTGTGACACTACGGAGTTCCAAAGTTTTTGGTCCGCAGGTATGTTAGCCACTTATCCTCCTAAGCTATTAAGGCATCCCAGCCCCGGAGAAGGGATACAGGGCTGGGGTGCCTCTATAGTCTACTGTACTTAGTCAGCTACCTGTGCAGGATTTACACGCTGGTAGCGTCCACCTGAACGAATAACTTCTTCGATTTCAACCTGAGAGTGATCGCCAAAATTGCCTTGTGAGAATTCACCTAGATAAGCTGGTGCTTCTACCCAAGCAGCAGATCCAACGTGGGCGCGAGCCTTCATTGTCTCTTCTGGATACTTTTCCATGACGTTCATGTTGTGGTTTGGACGACCGGCTGGTGTGTCATAGCCTGAGTCAAGTCCTACCTGGAAGTCATTTGGTACATCTGTGTCTGTTGCAACGCCTTCTTCAAAACGAAGTGGGCCACGAAGGCCTGGTGTTGCAGGAGACATTTTGCGCTCATAGGTTGCGCCAACCTTCTCAGGGAACTGAGGAGTTGGGGCGATATTGCTTACTGCCATTATTTTCTCCTATAGGGATTGAGTTTGAGGGTCCTCAGGTAAAAGTATCGACCTATTTCATACGTTTAGGTATCTAAACTTTAAAAAAATGGGGAGGAACTAACCTCTACCGATGGCATAACCATATCCTGTGTTAGAGAACATGCCAGGGCTAAAGAGTCCACAAAATCGTCATGGGCGTGTGCCTCGTCTGGGGCCTCCACTGTAAAGTTAGGTCCCTTGTATTTAACCTCTGCGTCAGTCATCTGTTGAAAAAACTTCTTCCAGATACGTAATCTTCTGGTTTTTGCATGTGCCGGCCAAGAAACCATTTGACGTTGGATAAGAGCTTGTAGGTGCTTCCAACGACGAGACTGCTCAGATGGGCTAGATGAAATAGGGATAACCTCAGCTCTAGGCATAAGGATCTTCATACGACCCGCAACAGCGTCACCTACACCGTTAGCATCCACACCAATAGCCAAGACGTCGTAGTTCTCTAGAAAGTTTACGATCTGGAAGTATTGCTCTTCCCAGTCATCTCCTTGGATCTCTAGCCAGTTAAGAACACGGTGGTCGTAGTAGCCAAACTCATCTGGTCTATCCCAGTCAACCCATACGACAGTAACAACTGTTGAGTCCATCTTACGTGCAGGGTCGATACCAACTACTACAGGAGAACGGTGCCAAGTCTTTACCAGCTCTTGAGAGGTGTCTCCAAGCTGCTCCATAACAGAAGATGTAACGAACATTCCACGTTCTAGAAGCCACTTGCAGTTATACGATAGCTGGAACTCATCTGAGTCCTCACCAATTCGTAGCATTTCTTTTTTAATAAACTTCTCATAGTTAGTGTTAAATTTAGCTACATCTTTCCAGTCCCATTGGAAATGGTTCTGCTTAGCTGATCTACCGGTTTGGCGTCGCTTATTAAGCTGAATTGCTTTATAGAAGTTGTTCTTACTTGTAGTAGGGGTTCCGGTCTTAACAATAGTTGCGTTGTAGTACGCACCCATAGGCGCAATAGACTTTGATACTACGAAATCGTCTGCTTCTTGACACTCGTCAATAATGATTAGGTGGAAAGACTTAGATTCAATCTTAGCTCGTGGGTTAGCTGTCATCATCATTAGGGTAGAACCAGAGTTCTTAAGCTTGATGTTCTTTACAATTCCCGGCATCTTGGTTGCTATATCGTCGATCTCTGGATCACCCAGCACCTCAATAGCACGCTCACTAGTTAGACGAGATACAGTACGTCCGTACAGAGTTTCTACCTGGGACTGAATAGGTGCAAACATTCCCACCCAAATGCCGTCACCAAACTTACCTAGAAGATCTGGGTACATACGTGCAAGGCGTGGCAAGATAACCATCAAAGTAGCAACAGTGTTAGCGATGGTCTCAGACTTACCTGACTGACGAGCTGCTAGGGCAGTTACTTCTTCACCATCATTTATGATCACAGATTCAATCACTCGTCTAGCTAGAGGTACTTGATATGGGTGAAGCTTATGTCCTACCAGCATCTCCATAAACTGCATGATCTTTTCTATCAATGCGTTTACAAACTCCTTAGAGAGCTCGTCTAATTCATCCGGCTCTTCTTCAGGCAGGTCGTCATCATCAAGTTCATCAAACCCTTCGGGTTCAAATTCCTCAAACTTCTCGTCCTCAAAGTCTTGCATTAGACTGCCTTCTATTAATTGTCTCTACGATAGTGTAAACGACTTCAGCGTTTAATCTAGCCTCTTCTAGGTAGGAAAGGTCTTCTGACTTCTGCCATGCAGCTAAATTACGGCCAATAGGGTATAGAGCTTGCTCTACCCACTGAACTAGCTCTGATGTTGGAAGCGAATCTACTCGCTTCTCTACTCTAGTTCTCTGTCGCTCCTGCTTCTGCTTCTTGCCCAAACCGAACATAATCCCAATCGACCTCCTCAGTATTCATAGCTCTGCCACGAATTGCATTTGTTAGGGCTTGGCTTTCGCTTAAACTTTCGCCCCACTTACCTATTACTAAAGCTAGTCTAGTAAAAGGTAATCGTATAGATAATCCTACTCCAAACCTAAACGGTTCGGAAATTTCTTGTGTTTCAGCCCTCTCCCACAACACCGGAGGTTTAACTGGATAAACCATTGGATGCCAATAGAAGTGACCTACATCACGCGGATTCGCCATCTTCTTTTACCTCACATATGTGGCTTGGAACTTCTCGTTCAGTAATAATTTCTAAACATGTGCGGCACTTAAAATATTTCATAGGTGTAAAATTATTTTGAGCCGTACCACCTACGGCAGTCTCGCCCCCACCGTTATTCTCTTCATAGTCTACAACAACTTCAGGACGTTGAAACAATTCTGGTGGGAAAGGTCCTTTAGCATATGTTGCTGAATCTGGCACAGGATGTCCCTGTTTTGTTTGAATTCTTTCAATTCTCATTAATCATAGTCCGATTTCTGTAACAATTTAATAAAGATATATTATATCGCTTTGTGGGTTGTTGACCCCCTGTATTTACTGGTATGGTATTTCTGTGGCCAGAGAGATCTGGCCATCAGCACCTCCGTAACAAAAGGGTTGCAGACCGAACTTGGCAGAAAGAGGCCAAGTTGCTTAGTATAGGTGACAGATATACGAAGTTAGGACTGGCCCTCTAGCCTAGGAGACCGAGTGCAAAGTTATGAAAAATCGCATCTAGCAATGCTGGTCCTATACGGACTACTACTAGTCGGAGTACCAACAGCTTTAGCGGCTGATGAAGTCGCTCAAACTGACGGTGCAACAGCTACAGTACAGATGAAAGATCCTTTGGATAAGTACCGCGGAGCCACAGAGCTCACTGATACGGAACTTGTCGATCTACTATCTCTAGTTGGATTTAAGGGTAATTCCTTGAAAACAGCTTGGGCAGTAGCAATGAAGGAATCTACGGGGCGACCAACATCCCGGAACAATACTCCAGCTACTGGAGATAATTCCTACGGTCTATTTCAAATTAACATGATTGGTAGTTTGGGAGAAGTACGTAGGGAAAAATTTAATATCGAAAAGAATAGTGACCTATTTGATCCAGTCACCAATGCTCAAGCGGCCTTCTATATGACGGCTCGTGGAACAAATTGGGGGTCTTGGGGATTAGGTCCTGACGCTTACGATGGTTCTCCAGAAGAACCGAGTATTACAAAATGGTTGGATAAATTTCCATCATAAAGAGAAAGGCCCGGGAAACCGGGCCTTTTTCATTATTCGTTTAAATGCTTTTCTTCGCAGTCACGAGCTAATCCAGGAACAACATAGATCTTCCCACAAAACTCGCAGGTCCATCGCTTAATGCGTTCTTTGTCGTCCAAGGTTACTTTTTACCCGCTCTACGTTTATTCTCCTTAGCTGTGTTCTTGCCATGCTTAAGGGGACGCAAATTGCTTGCTTTGTCGTTATCGTGGTTATTATCTTTATGATCCACGTCTGTGCCTTTAGATAACTTGCCGTGCTTCTTCTCGTATTTAGCTCGGGCAGCGTTCTTAGAGGTAGTGTGCCACTTACCGGACTTATCCTTGTAATGCTCAACAATAATCTTACGACCACCGTTTTGAGCTGAGCCTTTGTACTCTTTACCGCCAGCTACTTCTTTTTTCTTAGTTGCCATTACTTCTTAGCTTTCTTAACCGGCTTCTTAACCTTGTCTTTACCAGAACCTTCAGGTACGCAGTTAGGTACTTGCTTACCATCTTTGTTCTTCATACCTACTTGGACATAGCCCTTCCAACACGGATTAGCAGCCATTAGCAATCCCACTTTCGTAGAGCTAACGCCTTGCGGGTTGGCTTACCGTTCTTATCCTTCATAGGGCCAGGCATACCACTCATACGAGCACAGAAAGACTTACGACGTGCTGCGTCTTTTGGTGACTTCTTTGCCTGTGATGCTGAAACTGGAGGTTTTAATGTTCCACCTGTCTCACGCTTATAGGAAGCACGACCCTTAGCGTTTAGTCCGCCTTCAGGGTTCTTACCTTCTTTACGTTGCCATGCTGCTGATTTAGCCATTTTTCTTGTGCCATTCCTTAGTCGCTTTTACACCTTGTGCAATAGTTTTAGATCCAGCTTTTTTAGTAAGGTTGATCTTGTCGTGCTTACCTTTATTACCGGCATGGTCGACAATAATGTCGCCCTTTTTGTTTTTCTTAATAGTGTGTTTTTGACCTGCAGCCTTTATGGTTCTAGCCATTAGTTGAGGTCCTTTCTATCTTTCCAAGAATCTTTCTCTACATTGCACTCATGGGTGAGGGCTTTGTAATCGATAGCGTTCTTTTGCTGTACTCCGCCAATCATAGTCTCATAATGATCACAGTCACGGCAATGGAAGCCAAATATGTTTTGACCGCCAGGTCCTTCGCCTTCTTTGGTAAAGCGCAGCACATCGTGGTCTGTAGGCTGTTGTCCAGGCTTTCTAGGAGCACGTTTACGTGGACGTCCAGAACTTGATCTCATTAGTTGCTAGACTCCCCGCTTACGCCCCTTCCAGGGGTCCGTAGAGGCACGCTCTTGTCTACCTTGGGTAGGTAAGGTAGGCCTGTTAAGTACTCAGCTGCTTCTCTTGCGTATAGGCGAAGAGACTTATGAGCCGGAGCACTTTTAGGCTTTGGACTGAAGTTAGCCTTGCGTCCCATTTGTTACTCCGCTAGAGCTGCAGAGTTTGGTGGGCGCTTTAATGCACGCTTCTTTGTACCCTTAACTCCACCCGTAGTGGTGTTAACAACAACGTCCGTACCTTGAACTTTTTCGCCTTTTGCAAGACCGCGACGTTTTCCACCGCGACCTGATAGTTCAACAACACCGCTAGATTGTGCAGGTTGAGTTGTAGGTCTAGCAGCAGTAGGGCTTGCAACTGTATCTCCAGCGTTATTAACAACTGTTGATCCAACATCAAAGTTAGCACGAGGAGGGTTCATGCCTCGAATTGTATTAGCTCCGACATTCTCAACGTTTCTTTCAGCATCAGTAAGTGTACGGACGGTTCCAAGCATGAACTGACGTGTGCGTACAACACCTGGAGCATTAGGGTTAAAATCAAGCTCATCTTGAGTGTAGTCTGGTTTCTTAGCCGGAGCGGGTTGTTCTACAGCACCGATGGTTCCACGACCAGACTCTGCCTCTGCCCGTAAACGCAACTTGCGTGAATCAGAAAGTCCAGTATTTATTGTTTCTGCAGGTTGTGCGCTCATACGAGTAGTGCGCTCTACCAAACCAGCGTCAGATCTAGTATCGACTCCTGAAGGTAGTGGGCCTTCAGCAAACTTAGTATCTACAACTGCAGGTATTCCTCGTTGACGCTCTACGTTACCGTAATTCTCAAAACCAGGAATAATTCCTTGCTTGCCTCGATACTTTGGTTCAACTCCTTCTACGCCTTGGAACTGACGTCCTACAGGTGCGGTAGGGCTTCTAAGAGCACCAGCTACTCGTGGACTACGGTTGGTTTTCTTTGAATCTTCAACCTCATCAGCCACTGGCCCTTCAAAAGCTGCCGCAGCATTTTCGCGTCGTTGTGGGTCTGGAATATCAGCAGCAAACACTTCTGCAGATTTTTCGGCAGGAGATGTAAATTGCTGTCCACGACCTGTTTGAATAACTTGAACACTTCGACCAGTACCGGCACGGCCTGAACGTGGCGCAAGAGGTGTTAGGTTTCCGTGTTGATCCTTAACGTGTGGAAGATCATCGTAGGTTACGATATTGTCGTCTCCTGCAGGAGGTACATCCATAATCTGTGGTTTGTAACCTGTAGTTGCTGGAGCACCGCCAGTTTGAGTAAATCCTGGCATTGGAACAGCTACTTGCTGTTTTCCAACCACTCTTTGTTTTGCTGGATCTAATTCTGCTACTAGATTATTTGCAATTTCTGAGTGAGATTTACGAGTACCTGGGCGTGACTTACCTTCACGAATAGCGCTAACAACGTGAGTTACGTTAGATGTAAATCCTTCAGGATCAGAAAGATTACCCTCGGTAAAACCACTTGGTGGTGGAGTGAATGACCAAGAACCAGCAGCATTCTTGGTGTGACCAAACTTAATAGAGACTGGCAAATAATCTCCAGCTCTCTTTGCATTTGCTACAGCATAACGTGCAGCTGGGTTTTTACTAGCTCTATCTGAAATTGCAGGGGTTTCACGCATGACAACAGTGCCTTCAAATGGGTTTTCGCTTTCAAACCCTCCCCAAGGATGGTTAAGTTGCTTAACCATATCTGGGTGCATATCAGATACTTTATATGTCTTAGGTAAACCGTTAGCATCTTTTTCTGTTGGATGCTGCCAAATTTCATTTTGAGCTTGTTCAGTAGCAGTAATGCTTCCGTCTTCTCCTCTAACAAGACCCATGCGAGGTAGTACGTCATTCTTGCGACGGGAACGTACATTTTTCATAACGTTTTCGTGAAGTTCGTTTAGCTTATCTTCTGCAATCGATTCACGACCACCGAGGTGGCTTCGTAATTCGTCAGCAGTCATTCCGGTGTGGTGAATAATACGAGCCATACGCTGGTGTGGTCCGCCTTGCAACCCAGCCTCTACTATTTCCGGAGTTACTTCTTGACCTTTATCCATAAGCTCTGACGTCTTAAGACGACGAGCTGTAGCTAAAATATCTGGTGTATCAGTATATGGACGGAAACCTTGTGTAGAGGCATCGCCTCCTTTAGCTTCAAACTCTAAAGACTTTTGTATTCTGTCTTCTAAACGACTTTGTGCACGATCTTGTTGTGGCTCAGTAAGACCTGCATTTGCACGACCACCGCTAGCCATATCTCTAAAATCAACAATACCTGTGCCACGACGTGCTGTACGTCCGCTAGCCCTACGAGCAGCTTCTGCATCAGTTACTTCGTCAAAACCTTCTCCAACATTACTTTCAAGATTTACACGTGTCATTCCCGCAACACGCTCTTGTTCTGCGGCAGCACGGCGTTCTTGAATGCCACGAACTACTTCAAGCGGTGTACGAGGCGCAACAGTTTCACCTGACTCTATCTTTGCTTGACGTGCTTCATCTTCACGTACAGCCGCTGCTTGTAGTGCGTCATCTGCAATATCTGCCGCATCTAGTGTTGGGACAGGGCGTTCTCCACGAGCAATAGGGCGATCAGCATAACCAAGCTTTACATCTTCATCTCTTTGTGGAACTGAAGTTGGTGGAGTAAAAGAAGAAGTAGAAGCGGTGGTATCTTCTGGTTTATTTTCTTTAATAGAAGCAGCAATAGTATTTGCTTTTTCTACTTTACCTTGTAGATCAGCGTCGGCTTTTGCCTTTTCTGCTTTACCGGCAGCACGAGCTGCAGCACGCTCTGCCTTACGAGGATCTACGATACCTTTTTTACGAGTCTTTTTTTCTTTAGCCATTTACTGTCCTCGGTGCCATGGTGGAGTTACGGAAGGTTGACTTACTTTAGGAGCTTCAACGTTAGTTGTATTTGGTGAACTATTGTTCTTCTTCTTAGAAACTTTTGCTGCACCTCCAGCTGATGGAGGTGTAGGTGGAGTATTGTTATCCCCATCGTTATTAGTTGCGCCTTCACCAACAGGTGCATTTTGTTCACGAGACTTCATTTCTTCTCTAACACGAGCAGCTTCAGCAGCAGAACGAGATGACCAAGTCATTGAACCTGGATTTTCTGGCATACCGTAACCAGCCATACCTGGATAAACAAAATCTGTAGCCTTAACTTTTCCAGATTGAACATCAGGATGATCTGCACCATATTGCTTGTACACAGTATCGTGTACGTTTATGGCGTGCTCTAAAGCACCTTGGCTTTTAACTCGGTCTTGAATAATATTTCCGGCAGCTTTAGCAGCAGCTTCGCCAACTTTACGCTTGCCCATCTCTTCAGTAAGTTTTTCTTGCTGTGCACCATACATCTTAAGTTGCATATCTGCCATAGGTGCAGCACGAAGCATGCCAAACATCTTACCCATCCATCCACCGCGGGATCCTCCGGTGGGTTGGACTATGTTATTGCCCCTAAAATTGTTAATCATCAAGACCCCGATCTAGTTCGTAATACTAAGAAGTTTAGCAATTCCGCCACGTTCTGTAAGCGCTTCGGCGTTTTTATTGTAGTGGTGGAGGCAAAACCAGAGCTCTCCAAAAGAAAGGGTTACCTTTACAAGGGCCCTTGCAGAGCAACTGTCACACTGCTCCCGCTGCACCGTCTCCTCCAACAGCTCCGGTGTCTCCTGTACTATCGCTTGGTTCTCCACTGGTTTCCCCATTTCCATAGCCTTGCCCGTTGTAGCCGCCGTAACCACCAAACCCGATCCCATAGTATAGCGAATACCATGGCACCCCATAAATTTGCTGGCCGCCGCCAAGACGTCCCACAGTGTTCGTGTTATGTCTATGCATTGTCAACCCTTGTCGGTTCTTCTTGGTTTTAGCCATAGGTAAATACTCCCACCTTTAGTTTGTTCATAAATGCCAAAACCCCCTGCCACGTATTCGCCGTAGAAACAGGGGGTTTTGCGATATTAAGTTTTAAACTATGCCCAAGGGGTAACAGTAATAGTAGCTGTTGTAGAAACTGAGTTAGCTCCAGCTGCTGTTGACTGAGACTTGATTGTTCCAGCGACTGCAACTGCAGATCCTGTAATACCGGTTAGGGCTAGTACAGTTGTAGCAGTTCCGGTAACTGTGAAGGTATCTGCTGTTGGAGCAGCTACTACAGTGTAAGTTCCATTTACAGAAGCATCTACTGAAGACAAGGTTACCTTGTTACCTGCAACGTAGCCATGAGCTGTTGCGGTAAGAGTGATTGTTGTGCTTCCAGCGGTACGTGCAGCGTCAGTTACAGTCTTTGCAGAGTTTGTAGCTGCTGATGCAGTTGTAATGTTAGCTGCTTCATAACCAGCATCCTTAAGAGCATCAAGAGCGGTAGCTGTTGTAAGCCCAAGAACTGAAGGTACTGCAATGTAGTAAACACCAGATAGCTTCTCACCAGCTGTGTTAGCTGCGAAGTCTGGGAATCCTGACCATGCAGTTTCAACATCTGCGTGGTTTCCAAGAGCAGGGTTTAGACGAGCAGAAGCAATTGTGCTTTTGTTAGTCCATTGAACATTCTGATCTCCACCAACTGTAAGTGTTGCAGTAGGTGTGCCATCAGCACGCTCATCATTAGGTTGTGTAGGAAGGTTACCCCACACGAAATCTACGGCGACGTTGCTAGACGAATCTACAGCGTGGCCCGCATTGTTATAAGCCATTAAAGTTTCCTCACTTGATCAATGTGATTGTTCGGTCGAACTCGCCAATGATGACAGAAATCAGCCTTCTTGTATGTATGTATAGATCTTTCCACCAGAATAAATGTCGTGCTTGCAGGCGATCTCAATTGCCTTGCGTAGAATCTTTTCGGCGGCCTCCGGTGTATCTACTTTGGCGTAGTTGAGGGCTTCGAGAGCTCCAAGTGCTACATCACCACCACTACCTGCGTAGTAGATGTTGCGAGCTTCTCGGTCCCAAGAGTAGTCATTGAAGATCGGGTAGATAGTTCCTCTAACAGAAACGATAAGGTTAGAGTCTTGCCATGCTGCATCGCCATCATCTTTAGCGTCGTAGCCTGCATCTTGAAAAGCTTTACGCATTGATGGGATAAAGCGTTTAGTCATAAAGATATCTAAATCTTCAGTTGCACGAGGTTTTGGGGGTTTCCATCCGAATTGAGTAATATTTCCACCACGGGAAGCGCCAGAGACTGCAATCAACACTCCGTTGTTATTAATGACCTTAGATGTCGCAAGTTCCATATAACGACCATCTTCGTCGGATGCACGAGAGTCGCAGCCAATAACGGACCAACCATCTCCTTGAATTGCAACAAGCGTCGTCATTTATAACCCTTCATACTTTCGGAGGCCCGGCTTGGTGTAATACACCTAGCGGATAGCTTAGCAGACTATCGGCCCTCTGACTGTCCCATACGTAGCTGATCGGCGGGCTTCCTTGGTAATGCTCCAGGATTGTTAGTTACATCGGTCCAAGACTGGTCATCTATACCTGAATACTTTAGGAATCGACCTGTGGAGTCTGTGTACTTAAGATTCTCCCACATCTCCTCTGGAATAGGGTCATTGTACATAACCCAGGTCTTATCACGGAAAACTACTACTAAGGTCTCTGTGTCCTTGTTATAGCCCAATACAAGGGCTCTAGGGAAGCTCTCGTCCATAGTAGGGGCTTCTACAGTCTCATACCCTGGTCCGAATGGAGAGTAACCAGATGCTTCACTGAGCACGTTCTGGTTACGCAGCCTTTCCATTGAGGCTCGTACTTCCCGTGACAGTCCACTTGTGTAATATCGCTTCGCCATAGTAATGCAGTCTACACCTTCCGGCTACTGCCTAGAACCATCAAAGCCTTGGAGTTATCAGCCTTAATAGCTAAAGGTACATTTACTCTCATTTTAGATTCCTAGCCCCCCGATTTTTTTCTTTATGATCATAGTTCCCCCGACTTTTTGCTCCACAGCTTGTCAAGTGTGAGATTTATCACATTTAGGTCATCACCTCATCACCTCATCACCTTTTGGCTACTGCCTCACCTTTTGGATCGTAGCAGTCACTCTCAGCTGCTGACGACTGGGGACAGGGGCGACTTAAGGGTGGGGGGTGTCAAACTGATTTACAAAGGGGTTGGAACTCAAGCGAGCCAAGTGGGGCAGATGGTCAGAAGGTATGACCTATGCCCGTGATAGGTAACCTTCCTGCGTAGGGTAGGCAGGGTGCAACCGCAAGTTCTCCCTGTCTATCCACTAGCCCATAGACCTACTATGGGTGAAGAAAGGTAAGACAAGTGTCAAATACACTTAACACCGCCCGCCTGCTCGTATCAGGCGATAAGGAAGCGTCTCTCGAGACGATTGCACTAGCATACAAAGAGGGTCATACCCCTCTTGACCTATTCACTACCGACAAGCCAAGTGCCACTATGCGTGGTCGTGCTTGGGGTGCTTATGTAGTCTTTAAGTATCCTGACATAAAGGTAAGTCACATTGTGAAGCATCAGGGTGCTATCGGCAAGAAGTTCGACCTATTGGACTTCAACCTCTCATCAGACGCTATGTCTGCCCACCTCACCGACCTCACCGACTTGGTGAAGCGTGAGCAAGCAGACAAGGAAGCCGAGAAGGTCATCTCAGGTCAAGCCCTGACTGACGACCTTGACGCTCTCATTACCCTTTTGGGCAAAATCAACGACAACCCTATCTACCCAACAATCCAGAACACTTTGCAGTATCAGGTGGCTATGGACAAAATGACCGCATTGCGGGGGTCATTTGGTCAGGGTAAGGTAGAAGTCAAGCAGGAAGAGCCTTCACTAGTCTAATCACTAGATGAAAGTAAGCAGGGGGTGGGCTATGTCCGCCCCCTGCCTCTTTCTATGCCCATAGTAATGTATGGTCATAGATGGAGAGTTCCGACCAATCGGACGATAACTATCTGTAACGATAGACTCCATACGCATAGGTTACAACTATCACTAACACTTGTGTCTTCTGTCTAGAGAGAGCCCCTAGCCGACCCCTTCAATATGTCGGTTAGGGGCTTTTCTCATTAGGCTACTGCTATTTAGCGTCAAATATAGACCATCAGTACGGTCAGGTCAGGGCAGGGCTGCTCTGGCTATTATCAGGTAACTAGGAGGTTATTATGAGTGCTACAAGATTTACTATGGCAAATAGATGTGAATGCGTCAAGAGCCATAAGATACATATGGATATCTGCTACAAGGCTGGTGAGTGTATCTGCTCTCCCTGTGAGTGTGACTGTCATTATGTTCTCCCTATGAGGCGTATTGCTGGATAGTCCCCCGCCCTTTTTTCGCCACGCAAGATAGTTAGTGATGGATACATAGGACTTGGCGTACTGACCTGTCGGTCTATGAGGCATCTTCCCTATGTATCTCTCACTCTCTATGTTGAGAGTAGTTTAGGAGCAGTAAATGTTTGATCCAGAAGAGTGCTGCACTCCCCTAGAAGAAGCAGCCAAAGTAATAGCCAAGCATTTGTCAGAGTTTTACAATGAGATGTCCCACAAGGAAGAAACACCTACCTGCATAGTATGTATGGCTTTCTTCCTTGGTACTCAGAACGCTGATGCTTTAGCGTAATACACCAAATCTTCCCCGCGAAGTCTTGAGATGGACAGAGGGCACACTGAATAGGCTGTTGATTATCACCGAGAACGAGGAATGTGTTTTGGAGGCTAAGTCGAAACACAGGATGCGTGAAGAAACGCAAGGGTACGGACTATGGGGTCAGAGGTGCTCGGGGAGACACGTTAGTCCTCCCATAGTAAGAGTGCAGTATGCATTGGGTTGTTCGCGGCACGCCGTGCATAGGTTATAAGCACAACGCAACAGGGGCCACAGTCGTGAGTCTCACGGTAATACCTTCAGTAATTCAGTGTGCTGTCTGTTCATCTCAAGAGAGTTAGTCTTTATGGATGCAAAGGGGAAGCCCCCGCCAATAGTCCCTCGCTATTGGTGGGGGCGCTTTTTTTGTCCCACTTTTATGAAAGGAACAATTATGGTTACAGTTATTCGTTGTGGCACCGTCCTTCAAGGTGATGGCGGTGCTTCTACCGGTGCTGAGGTACTTCAGTTCAAGCCATCATCTATTGATGAGAACACCACAGTTATTCTGTGTAAGGCACCGAACAGCCCCCGCCATCCTTTTGTTGTATGGACATACAACGAGACCACAGGTAAGTGCGGTACAGGCGATTACTTTGAGACAGTCACCGAGGCTGCTCAACGATTCGAAGAAAGGAACTGGTAATGCACACATTAGAGCTAAAGATTAGTGTCAAGGGTGGTATTTCAATAGACCAACTCATTGAACTAGATAAAACTCTTCACGTTAAAGTCAATGAGTATTTGCTCTCATTGCCTATCAAGTGTGAGCACAAAACAAAAGTCATTGAAACTATCAATGCCTAGACCTTTCAAGGAGAAAGTCTATGAAACGAGGAAGACCAAAAGGGGTCAAGAACAAATCAAGAAAGGTTGAACTTCTCCCCCGCAAAATCAAGAACAATCGTAATTACGATCTCAAACCAAAATGCGCCTTTGATGGCTGTTTAAAATATGCGAGACGAGCCAACGGCTATTGTCTTATGTGTAGCAGTTTAATCGCAGATGGCGTACCTACCCCGCAAGAGATTGAAGAAATGAACAAAGAGATGGGTCGTATTGCAGTAAACAACCTAGGCTTTTTACATTCATTGATGACCGAAGCCCCTTTCGGTCTCACCCCTATCGATTACAGAGCATCAAGAGCGCAAGACATTGGAATTACTCCTGAAGAAAAGGAGGAGTAACACACGCTACCGTGGCGTGGTTGGTCTGACGAGACCTGAGGTAAAACACGACCCGTGAGCATCGGGGTATACCTGCTTCCTCACCTGAGTATGTGAAGGATAAACTGCTCACCTACTTCATTAGAAAGGAACACAATGCGTAAGATTTTTTGGGAAGTAACCACAATAGATACATACACAGGCAAAAGCCCATGGGTTTTGTTTGGCGTATCTATCCAAGGACTCATACCTTACTTCAAAGAAGTAACTATCTATTTCCTTAGATGGGAATTCACAGTCGGGTATGACTGGCAAGCAGGATTGGAGGATTAAAATGGCTGCAGTTAGCGACATTGTAAAAGTTACTATCAAAGAACTAAAGTTCAGCAAGGTTGAACCAGTAACTGCTGCGGATTGGCAGATTGTTAATAGTTATCTGTTGGAACGCTGCAAGTAATACTCCCGACTAAGAGTTGTTAGTCCGCCTGTATAGATTTCGTCGTCTATGCAGGCACGTGGGCAGAGACATAATGATTAGTTACACGAGTGGGTATCCCATGGGGACATTACTCCCGCTTGTACGGCTGGTCAAAACATTAGAGACTAAATGCGTTTGCTGTTGACAGCATTGCCTCGGGGTAACCCACGCAATGCCGAGGCTAGAGTCAGGATCCCGTTGACGGTGGTGTCTCTGCCCACACCCTACAAGAGAAAGAAAACATATGACTGCAATCAAGCACATCATATCGCCGGAGACGGCGCTGTCCATTGAAGAACTGAAGAAGCAATTGTTCATTGCTTTAGAAATACTCAATGGATTTACAGAAACCGAAGCAGAAAAGAACTGGGAGTGTGAACATGGCAAATGCAAATGCCAGTAAGTTATCTCATGTATACAATCCATGGGGTCCAACCATCATCGACCACGGCGATGGGATGATTGAACAAGTCATTGACGATAAGACAATGTGGCATCCATATTGTGATCCGGAGAACCCCATTACCAATGCTGAGTATCAATCAGCATGGGATGAGGATGCTCTGCTGTGTTTCCAATGCAAAAGATTTTTGGATGCAGAAGAAAATACGGTACGAAAGCTTACCCGTGAGCGGGAGTAACTAGGTTACGAAAACTCACCTCGTAAGGCTGCTAGCCGTCAGATAATACGGCAGCCGGTGTGGATGTCATAGTCCACATCGGCACGCATGGTGCCAACACAAACATCGCGGCGCCACGCAGAAGGGACAATATGTTAAAACGCAAGCTCGTGAACAAAATAGAGCGCATGATGGTAGAGCAAGAGCTCGAACTACATGACCTCGAGTCACAGCACAGCAGGGCGTATCACACAGGCATCATTGATGGCCTAGGTATGGCTCTGTTTGCGCTATCGCCAAAGCGTGCTCGTCGTAATCCAATCAGTATCGTATGGTTTGATGAAGACTATGATGAACCACGTCAGTTGGAACAACATCGTGAAACTGTATTTGAAGCAGTCAACGAATCCCTGTTCTCAACAGCGGAGGCAAAGTAAATGCGACATTGGTTCGTACAAGACTATGCAACCGCAGTCACATGGTTACAGAGTGGTCGTAAAAAAACCGACCGCCCACTTTATTCTCGAGGACTTCGTCTTCAGTATAGAAGCAAAGGTAACATTGCTGTTGTAGATAGGTGGTCAGGAGTAGACATACTTTATTATCACCCAGACAACACTATGACCATACAAGCCCCAACAGTAACAACAGCGTGGGGTAGCCATTATAACCTAGCCTGGTCTCAGTCAGTTCGATTAGTACTAACTGAGTACGGAGGGTTTCAAAACGTATATAAAAAGAACGGCAGAGTGTACATACTTGAGTATGATCACAAAAACACACCACCCAAGATTCAAAAGTGTCGTTCATGTAGTGGGTTAGGCAAACAAAAGGTTTGGTGCACACCAGTTACCTGTTGGAATGACCCATGCAAGTATCCTGATAGAGCCACCATCGGTACCCCTAACAAGTATCGTAATTGGCATGAACATGCATGCGAGCACGGTAACGCTAAGATGCATCAAATCTATTCTGAAGATGATTGCTATCGCTGTGGAGGCGCTGGCAAAGCCGATTACGGCTCAAAGCCTGTTGCAATGATGTGGGATGGTTCTCCACTTCGCATCAGAGACGGCAAGATTATAAACAACCAACCAACTGAACTAGAGAAAGCGATAGCAGCCTATGTCAAGACAGGTTAATTACACAGGGGAACATATTCCTGATGCTTATGTAGCAGGGTATGACCCAAACCTAACAGCAATATCAATTCTGCGAAACAGGCAAATTCCAGACAACTTTGTTAATTTGTCAAGCAAAAGCAAAGCATACAAAGAAAATGTTCTGGGACAACTTCTATTACAGGTACAAGACCACGACGCATTGTTGGACACCGTGTGTTCTTTCATGCGGTCTGCACCTGATGGAAGTATCACATTGCAAGTAATGACGGAGTATGCGGCATCAATTGCCTTTGCTCTTGAACACAAGGACTTAGCAATCCAAATGATTACTCGCAATGAACCAACCCACGTTAGCCCACACATTTGGTCGTTGGTCAATGCAATCAAGAAAGGTATGCCTGGAGTTATGTACCAAGGCTTACTTACATCTAATGTACATATCGCTTCTGTTGAGTGGGAAGCAACTAAAGAAACTGTTATCAATACACTCTAATAATTGATGCCTCCCCGCATCGATACCGCCCCAGTCGCATCACGTCTGCACTGGTATGAATCCAAACTATAAGCAGACAACATCGCTCACCTTCAAGGGAGTATGTCTGTCTGCTTTCCCGGGTGATTACCCCTTCGTTGATGGATGTGACTGGGGCATTAACTTTCTTGTGTGGTGAGAAACATCACCCTAAATACTTGATCTGACCCAAACCGGAAAGCAATAACCGTGGGCCTCCCAAGTTATAGTCGAACGAGACGCTGTATGTCCAACTGACTGTTCTTGAAGGCAACAAAATCACGTGAGCGGAACCCGTCATCGCTAAAGTTCCAGCCCCTTTAGGCTTCATGTGTAAACCATACAAGATGCCCCCGGGGTATGCCTTAGAGGTATAGCCCCGGGGGATTTACAAATTGCGAGGGCAATAGATTTCCTCAGCAAATCGCTGAGGAACTATCGGCGTGTCACATTGACTAGCCGATAGTGCTATCAATACGATAGCAAACGAATCCACATACCGAGAAGGGGTAGGAAATGGATATCGCTATATTCACAGAGTCGTACGAACCAATCATGGGTGCTAAGCGCCGTCAGGTTCTAATCACACCACATGGTGACAACGTACGTATCTATTCACGTAACACTGACGGGACCAAAGGTCCACACAATAAGTGGGACGAAATTGATCTCGACAGTCTCGTGGGACAGATCGGTGCAGGTGAGTGTCTTACTCGCACACCAGTTGGCGTATACGTTACGTCAGCAGATGAGCGTGCTATGACAGACAAGGGTTATTCTCCTGTCCTTGGTACCAAAGCGTGCCAGGCTCACACCAAAGCAACCGTATCAACAGACCCAGTGCTTGACATCATCTATGAAATCTATGGCCGTGTCGAACAGCGTGACAACACGCTTGAAGACTATGTCATTGACGGACGTCGTCAGCCAGGCTCTGTCGTGCCAGTTGTAACTGCTCCAACACAAACAATCGCACAGCCAGCAGCACCAACAGTTACTGAGGTACCAACAACCGCAGCAGCTCCAGTGTATGCAGCACTAGCGTCAGTGCCACGTAAGGAACTAGCTGAGCGCTACGTTCATCGTCAGATTTGGAGTCGTGATGACTTTGAAATCTTTGACTATGCTCGTAGTCACAGCATTAACGTTCTTATCTATGGCCCTACCGGTCCCGGCAAGACAACCTCTGTCGAAGCCTGGGCTGCTGAGCGTCAGCTCAAGCTAGCAACCGTATCTGGCAATGCAACCATGGAGCCTAGCCAAATGTTTGGCAAGATGACCATGATTGATGGTTCTTGGGTATGGATTGACGGTCCTGTAACTGATGTGGTTCGTAACGGTGGTGTTCTTCTTCTTGACGAAGTTAACTTCATCAATCCAAAGATCTACACAGTTCTGTATCCATTGATGGATGGTCGTCGTAGCATCACGCTACTCGATCACCTTGGCGAGACTATTCAGGCTCACAAAGACCTGACTATCTACGCAACAATGAATCCAGACTACATCGGTACAACACCACTCAACTTCGCGTTCCGCAACCGCTTCGACATCCAAATCCCATGGGATTACGATGACAAGGTCGAGAACAAGCTGGTTGATTCCAAGTCATTGTTGGCATTGGCTCGTCAGCTTCGCGTTGAAGCTGCTAAGGGTCAATACGAGACACCAATCTCAACCAACATGCTCATGGAGTTCCATCAGTTCGTTGATGCCTTGGGTTATGAGTTCGCAGTTGAGAACTTCATCGCTCACTTCTCTGCTGACGAGGCTGCATCTGTGCGTCTTGTCTTCCAGACATTTGAGCACAACATCAAATCTGACTTTGGTATCGAGGTTCCAATTGTTGTAGAACAACAACCAGAATCTAAGTCACCAGATGAGCAGTTGATGGAATGGGCTGCTGGACACATGCCAGCAACTATGGTCTAAGAAAGGACATCATGTTCCAAGACGAGTTCAATGACGGCTTTTACGGTGCCGCCAGAGAAGAAGAAGCGCAGGAGCGTGCATTGCGACTTAACACACTTTGCCGTGTGTATGAGCAAGCCGACCGCGTTCTATCTGGTGACCCTGTAACAGTCAACGTTGTGCTATCTGGCCCAGCACCCGCTTGGTCAGATGGCGCATCAATCACGTTCAATGCAGAGTATATCGACGATATGGATCTGGAAACATTGACGCAAGTAACTGGTCTCAATTACCACGAGCTTTGTCATCACCTGTACACGCCTCGCAAGGGCACAGAGATGATGAAGTGGGTCATGGAGAACAATTACATGGAGAGTATGAATATACTCGAAGACCAACGCATCGAGACCTTGTTCACTGCAAGGTTTCCATCAGTCATTCCTTTCCTTACAGCAACCTGTGCAAGGTGGCTAGCAGAAAGTGAAGACGAGATTGCAGGTAACTACATTGCCATTCGTGGTCGTAGGTATCTGCCTGTTGAGATTAGAGAGGCATTCAGAGATGCCTTTGCTTTCCCCAATCTCATCCCAGTAATCGCAAGAGTTGTTGATGAGTATCGTTTGCTTACCTTCCCCAAAGATTACAAGCGAGCACAAGAACTCATCCAAGAACTCAATGACTTAGTGCTAAAGCCAGCCGGCATTCTTGACGACATGCGTAGAGACCCTAATACAAAACAAGGTGGTCCCAACGGATGCGGTGGTCGTGCCCCTATTTCCAAAGGCAGACCTGAACCCGGTAAGGCTCAAGAAAAAGACGCTCAGCGTGCTCAAGGTATGGGTACGCCAGAGAGTCCATACAAATCTAAGCCAGGAGCTGGTAGTGGTAATGGCTCTGTTGATCCAAAAGACATTGTTAATCCAAAAGATGACAAGCATCAAGATGGTAACGGCAGCCCAACACAAACAACAACACAGCAACAGGCGCTAGATATACGCGACTCCAAAGTCGACACATACACACCGCAACCTGCTGGCGTTGGACACAATCCAAGTGTCGGAGGTGTTCCTAAAGATGTAATCAAGGGGATGCTATCTGACACAATCGATGATGTTCTTGCCCGTAAAGATGTACAACAAGACATCAAAACCAAGCAGAAAGTAATCGTTGGAGGCGACGGTAAGCATGACGATGTCACAAAGCGTGGCAAGTTTGACCTAACCGCAGCACCAACAGATGCAATCGTTGCATATCGTCGTTTCGCACAAGAGCTACAACGCTTGCGTGATGACTCTGAACCTCATTGGGTCAAAGAAACTCCTACCGGTAAGTTCAACGTCAATCGGGTCATGAAAGGCTGTGACCCAGACCAAGCGTTCGACCGGTGGGACGAAGGCGATGATGGCTGTGACATCGAGGCTGTAATCCTTGTCGACCGTTCAGGCTCTATGTCTAGCGGTCGCAATGACCAAAAAGCATCGGTGGCATGTTGGACTATCAAGCGTGCTCTTGAGCACATTGAGGCTCCAGTTACAGTCTATGCATTCGATGACCAAAACGAGGTGGCTTACACTCGAGAAGAGCGAGCCAACCGTACACAGTACAAGTTCATCTATGGCAATGGCGGTACTCATCCGTACCCAGCGTTGCTTGCTGCAGAGCAGTTGCTCATGGCGTCACGTAAAAAGAACAAGATGTTGTTCCTAATCACTGACGGTGAGTTCAATGCTGACAAAAATGACGAGTTGATCAAGCGCATCGCATCACGTGGTGTGCTAACAGCAATGACCCTAATCATGAACGAAAAGGGTTACAACCAACTCATCAATGACTATGGCAGAACTCCAGAAGAGTTCCGTCATGGTGCCGAGATCTTCGGTCGCGTTAATGGCGCTGACGATCTTCTCCCATTCGCCAAGGCTGTCGTAACCGGAGCAATCAAAAAGCGCTCCCGTGTGCGCTAGCCCAACACAAACAAAAGGAGGTCAACCATGTACGTAGTATTTGACGGTGTCACCGAGACACTTATCGGGCCATTCAATGACTATGAAGATGCACAGATGTTCATTCTGCATGCTTCTGATTTAGTAATCGATGGCAACGTGTCAGAACTAACAATCGAGTCCATCTCTGAACCACAGGAATGGGCGTTAGATAACTCACTGGAACCACAATATGTACAGCAGTAAACGTGAGCTGTATACAGACGTTAATCAACTCAAGCTTGAAGAAGATGAGCGTTATGAAGAAAACAAGAGAGCCGTGGTACGTCTGTTTGTCCGTCATGGGCAAGCAGATTTACTACCCATACTAGGACTGAGTGAGGACGATGGTCAACACATTCCTACCGTTTCCTGACTACAAAAAAGTAGCCAGAACATTAGATACAAAACGCTTAGGCAAGCAACGAGTAGAAGGGTTACAGATACTCAAAGCTAATCTAGGTATGACCAAAGGGTGGGTAAACCACCCTGCCGCAGTTATGTGGAGAGGACATGAAGGTTTATTATCAATCTACATACTCTCTATGTGTAGTGGGTGGGTAGCACTAGGGTACAAAGACTCAGTAGCAGATCAAGTTACTGAGTTAATGAAACACCTACCCGCCGATTCTTATACCAATCCATGGTGGATGGGTAATGAAGAGTTCCACACAAGTCATCAGTCCAATCTTCAACGCAAGATGCCTATGCACTATTGCTTTGATGTACCTGAAGACTTACCATACAAATGGCCCATGCCAGATGGAACCTTGCGTGTAACAGTCAAAAAAGAACCTAAAAAGAAAAGGAAAACAAATGCCAGCAATATCTGACAGAGATGAGTTGGTCACATCCGTACCGTTCTTAATCGGATTTGAACCTAAGGACTCTATTGTTGTGGTTGGTGTAAAGGATGACAAAATCGAATGTGCAATGCGTATCGATTATCCTGAGCAAAGCCAGTTCGAACAATATACAAGTCTTGCAAAACTACTCATGGCACAGGGTGTAGAGGGCGTAATTGTGCTCACCTACTTCCCTGACAACATCACAGACCCAGAGTCGGCAATCGACTTACAGGTAACCTTCAACCATTACAAACTTGAGGTTATGGATTCTATCGTTGTATTCAACGGTAGGTACAAATCAATGTTTGAAGATGATGGCCCTGAAAATGGCCACCCTATACCAGACATCAAGTCTTCAAGACTTGCGCTTGAAACTGTAATGGAAGGAACTCCACTACCATTCAACAGCATCGAGTCTATGAGGGCTTCTCTATCTCTCTATGATGAGAGTCCAGAACTGATTCGACATATCTCAACTATCTCAGAAGTTGATGATGATGAAGGTCGCAGGCTTGGAGCTAAAACCTTTGACAAACTATTATCAGAGTTTGCTAAAACAGGTAAGTGCTCTGACTACAAAGATGTCGCATTACTACTTGTATCTCTAAAAGATGTAATGGTTCGTGACTATCTACTCGGCAGTATCACAGAAGAGAACGTGAGTGATATCCGAAGCCTATGGCGTTGGCTATTGCTTGTAGCACCTGACGGATACAAAACCCCTATCGCATGCTTGAACGCAGCTATCGCATATGAAAGTGGCGATGGTGCGGGAGCCCACATCTTTCTTGACATTGCAGTCAAAGAAGAGGAAGATTATTCACTAGCCTCCATACTAAAGCGAGTCTTTAATGCTGGTTGGCCTCCGGAGTCCTTTGCTCAGATGCGTAAAGAACTTCACCCTAAAGTGTTTGCATCACTATTTCAGACAGCAAACTAAAGAGAAGGAATACAAATGCCAAATTGGTGTATAAATAAATTAGTGATCCAAGGTGATCCTGAAGACATGGAACAGTTAGTTCGTATAGTCGAAGGGGATTCATCTGCGTTCTCACTAAACAGTGTAATGAAAATGCCACAGGAACTTAAGGATGCATCATCACCGGAACGTGATGGAGATACCGCTAAGGAAAACATCGATAAGTATGGTGCCAAAGATTGGTACGACTGGGCAGTAAAGAACTGGGGTACCAAATGGGATGTAGATGCTCAGATTGTTTCTGATGTGACAAGCCCAATGCTACCTGGATTACGAACAGTATCTTATGAGTTCGATTCAGCGTGGAACCCACCACTTAATGTGTATGACGTATTAGCAGCACGCTTCCCCAACACAAACATTTACGCCTGCTGGGACGAGTCCGGTTGTGACTTTGCCGGTTATCGTATGTATAAGAACGGTGAGCTTCTAAAACAAGTAGATGAAGACTCTTACTCTGGTAGGTACTCTCACTACAACCCAACCGATGACATCTTCGACTACTTCCCAAGTGAAAAAGAAGTAGAGAAGCTACGTAAACAAGAAGAAGAAAGGAGAATGGCTGACCTTAATGTACAAACCGCGTTACTTAGAATGCAAAATCTAATCAACAATCTATAGAGAGGGAAGTATGGACAACATGCATTACCATCTCAACCTTGAGTTCGATATATCTATTGCAAAGTGGCGTATCGATAACCCTATGATCCCGGAAAATGCGGAATGGTCTTTATCCGTATACGATAGGAACAAAGGTGAATGGGTAAATATCAGGGACCTCAACAGACCTGGCGAGTATGCTCATATATCTCGCATCAAGTTAGTAGGAGATGAGACCCCCGGTCGCACTCCGGAGGACCCCACCGACGATGTGAGCTCGTAGTTCAAGGAGCTTACACATCTAGTATAGGTGAACAAACTATGATCAAAAACCGAATGAAAAGAGAGGAGAAGACTATGCAAATGTCATCAGTCAAAGTCAGAGATAAGCATATAAAGAAGCTCGTTATAGCATTAGAAGCTGCCGGGCTAGAAGTATCTGTGACCAAGGGAAAGCAACACATACGTGTTCGTAATCCCAAGACCGGCAAGGTGGTATTCTTTGGGGGCAATTCCCTCGGGGATTGGAGAGCGGCTAAGAATATTATCCGTGACCTCAAGATTGTCGGGTTTGATTCAACCGGTATAAAGTTAGGATAAAATATCTAAATGGCTAAAAAACTAAGTAAAACTATGAAGGTAGCTTTGCGTAAAAACGTCAATAAAGGCGGCGCATGGCTGTGTGAAGTAATCGTCAATAATGATGAAGAAGTCACTGAAGTTGCAAACATTACGGCTTGGGCAAACGCCTCTGCTGCAAAACGTCATATCAAGGCGACAGTTCTTGAATTAACTCCTCGTAAGAGCATCAAGCTGACACCTGGTAACTATGATGAGAAGGAGAAGCCAACATTCTTTAGTGGCTCAATGACATATAAGGTAGATGCATAATGGACTATGAGACAGTTATAGAAATCACTAGCAAGCCTGAAAAGACTGTTAGCGATATCAAAAAGGAAATCGAAGAGAGCACAGAACCGTGTGGTTGTGGAAACTGCACCTGTGGAAATGATTAATAGTATCGGATAGTGCTATACAAGCAAATGGCCCCCGTTCCTCAATTTGAGGCGGGGGCCAAATGTTTGTGTTGGGCGTTTTTACGGCTGGATATCGTCTTCGTTCTCGAAGTCTTCAAGGAATAAATCCTCTAGTTCATCAATATCCTCTTCATCAAAATCCAAGTCTTCGAACTCTTCGTCGTCAAACTCTTCATCGAATAGGTCTGGATTAAGGTCTTCCATTACATCTCCTAGTACTAGTAGTGATTAAATGCTACACCATTAACTATTATCTTTGATCAATCTAACCTCGCAGGCGTCGGTGGTGCAGTAAGACTCACCGATCGCATCCGCCGCCATTCCGGCATATACCCCACTGAAGTCGATAGGGAATAAGGTCATAGTTGCCTGCTCATACTCTTCTTCTGTAATCTGAGTGTAAGGCATCTGTGGATATACAGTGTTACCTGACGGCAAGAATGAAACAGTCTTGAGCTGGCCATCGTACATGTGAAGGACCGTACCAATATGCTGCGCTTCAGTCTCGGGATCAAAGCTAATAGTTACTGAAACAGAGTTATCAGACCAATACCGCTGTGCTGTGGCGGCAAGTGCCATCTTCTCGTAGATAGTTACATCCTTTTCAGAACGCACCGCCCCGGACTTTACCGGGAAGAATACGACAGAGGTTGTGTCTGGAGACTCGCTTGCAGGCTCAACCCGATACATTGCCATCTTAAATAGAGGAAGCATAGGGTCACTATTAGCAAAGCGAATTGCTCTAAGGAAATACTTACCCCCAACAGGCCAATGCACTCCAGGTGATTCACCGGCTAGGATTGATACAGTTCCAGAAGGCTTGACGGTAGTCATCTTGATAGATTCACGAATACCCAACCACTCTGAGTATGATTGATCATAGTTCTTGATAACTTCGTATCCAGCATCCATCCATGATCTGAGCTCAGGTAGTCCCTTGTTATCAGCAAAGTTAGCAACTCCGCTAATAGATGTTCCAATACGACGGTTGCGCTGCATGATGGCGTTTGTCTCCTCCCAGTGTGTTGGGAGCAGGGTTACAGTCTTAGCATAGAGATATGCAAACTTCAGAGTTCTCTTGAAGTCTTCCAAGTTATCGTGACGATTGAGATAGGTCTCAACCAAAGTACAACACTCAAAGGATTCCAAAGACTGCTCGGCGCAAGGGTTATATCCCGCTGCTCGCCAGTCCTTGTTATTGATTGGGTCTGCTAGACGACCGTACTTACGAGTAACGTCCATCCAGATAACGCCAGGCTCACCGTTGCGGGCAATACCATCAATGATGGGAGATAGGTCTTGTCCAACCTCTACTGATACAGAGTTGTTTGACATCCAGGCCCAACCCGGATTTTTTGGATCGTACGAGTTGCGGTCAGGGAATGCTTCGGCATTCTTTAAGTTCAGAAAGTCTTTATCGTCGATTCGTCCGATAAGTAACTCAGCACTACGGCGAACGTTGCCGCTAACAACGCATACACCGATAAGATTGCCAATATCGGCAATGTCTTTACGAGTAAGTTTTTCATTTGCACGTCCCTTGAAGATACGTCGAATATGGTTATGTAGTTTTTCTAGTGGTTCGTGTCCTGCTGCTGTTCCACCGAAAGTCTTAATTGGCGTGCCTGCTGGACGGATTTCTTTGTAATCAAATACTGGAGCCTTGCAATCTGGCTTGAGGAAGGCATTGATGAGGAGCGCGACTGATTCAACCCAACCTTCGCGGGTATCTGGGATGATGATGGGGTCGGTATCTGGTTGTGGCTCATAGATAGTGAAGTCCTTGTCTGCACCCTTGTCGTCGAAACCTACGCCGACTCCGAGCATTGATGCTTCCATTAAAAAAGTAAATGGCTTGGATGGGTTGAGCTTGGTCATAGACTCAGTCGACACGAAAGCACAGTTCTGTAATGCTGCTGAGTTTCTATCGACATTCACAATAGGTGTTCCCATTACCCATAGACCTCGTCCTGGTGGAGTCCACTTCAGGTTCCAAAGGCGATCGAACGCCTCCTTGGCAGAGGATTGTGCTTTTGCATCATTCCATGGTAGGCGGTTAGCCTTGGCGTGGTCTTTCTGGAGAGAGTACATACCGTTGATGACTCGCTCACAAACTTCTGTCCAACTCTCCTTTGTGCCGTCGGCCTTTAGTCGAGAGTATGTTCGTAGAAAGGTAATCTCGCCTACGGAATTACCCGCGGCATCTTTATAGCCCCAAGGAACCGGCTTCCCCTTATATGAATTTACGTAGTCTTCTGTGATCTTAAATGAGAACAAAGCCGTGCCCTTCTAGTCTAGGTTGTCTGAGATTATTCTACTCGTCTCTTCCTCGTTCAAGCCACCGTTTGGTAGCTCTTTGAGGGTGTTAGCTCGGTCACCAAAAAGGGCCGACATAACTCCGCCAGATGTCTGGCGCTCTACGGTCATTCTAACGAATTCTCTGTTGTCTTCCAACTCTTTGAGTTGCTTTACAATCTTAAAGAGTCGGTCAATCTCTTGTCCGGTGTTGGGATCTGGGTAACCGCCGTTGAGTTCTTCTGCAAAACGAGCGAAGGCAACTCTAGCACCTTGCATCTCGATTATTGCATTGAGCAAACCCTTGAGTTGGTCTTTAGTCTTGACCTCTACTGGAAGGTTAAACGCACAGGTGTTATTTGGCTTAAAAGCAGGGCAATTAGCCGCAACAAAGCAAGTGTCGCATTGTCTCAAAGAAGTATGGTTAGTTCCAAGTACAGATACGTCTCTTATCAGGTCTTTTCCTGACTCGTCTTTATCGATAACTGTCTTCGTAGTTACAGAAAACACCGGTAAATTCATAGTTTCTGATGGGTCTCGTGTAACTATTCTGTTAGTTGAAACGTCAGATTCTTTCCGCACTTCTAAGGTGCTGTTATCAGGATCTACACCCCTAGTTTCCGCAGAACCTGGGTCGTGACTATCGTCACTGTTATCAGATAACAGTCTTAAATGAGGGGGCTTTTTCTTATCCAAGGATTCCTCCAGCTGCAGGTATGACCAGATGGCGAGGCGAGTTACCTCGTTGCTATCATCATTCATAATCTTATCGAAGTCTAGTCCAGCCCGTTCTATGATCGCCTTGTAGCGAGGACGTGCCTGGTCTTTTTGCTTCTTCTGGTATCGCACTAGTTTAGTGCCATCCCAAACTATAGTTTCCCCACGCATCATGGGAGATAGCCATGAGAGGGTGCTGGCGGTTTCCAAAGCCACCTGACGTAGGTTGTCTGGTTTAGCGCAACCCAGGCCATGGAAGGATGTACCAAACTGAGCCTGTAGGGCCCGTGTACGGCCTGCTAGGGTCGTATCAGCCTCAATAGTATCCCCAAGTATAGCCACGTTCTTCCACGCTTCAGAGAGCGAGAAAAGGGCTGTATGACCCATCTCAGGCTTCCATACAGGCCAGTACTTATCCTGAAGTTCAAAGCCCAGAGTCTTGCGTTGTTCAGCAACCCATTCAGATCCTAGAACCTGTGAGTCAAACTCAATGACCCCGGCAATATGATCATAGTTATTGGCTATAAAATCTTCAAAGGATGCCGCATAGTCCTGAAGCTCACGGGTGCTTAGCCCAGCTGCGTCTGCATGCCGGCCGCCGCCATCGATATATACCTTAACATCATCAGGGTACTTCTCTGATAATAGATAGTCCTTAGTCTTGGGCAAGCCACGCTTAGCTAGGCCCCAGTAGCTGAGACCTATGTGCTTAACTCCACTATCAATAAGGAGTAGACGATGAGAGGGGACCTCGCCCCCCATAAATACTAGGTTCATTCAAATCTCTTAACATTGCTTCCAAGTTCGGCATCAAGCATAGCCAAACGCTGACGCTCTACTTCGTTTCGCAGCTCTTCCCAAGGCTTGATCTGACGGGTTGTCCTAACAAAGCGGGGTGAAGCAAACATCAATGTAGGTACATTGTTTGCCAAAGCCATGGCGCAGCGGTCTGCATCCGGATCAACAAAAAGCTCTACTAGACCTTTAGATCTAGCTACAGCTAGCTGGCGGGCACGTAAGTCTTGGCCCTCGAAGAAGTATCTATCATCATAGATATCTCCGTAGCCAACAATTAGGTTGGATCTCAACCAGTGGTCTGTGTGCTCTATTGACATGTCCGAGGCGATTATGACCCGATAATGTTCAGCCAATATGCGGTAAAGCATTATGCCTTCTGGTATCGGATCGCCTGTTTCTGTTTTTAGTACACCTTCTAATGCAACGAATGCTGTTTTCATTTATCCTCTAAGCGATCTCCGAATTAATGTGCTCGTATCTGGTAGCTCTACGCCATAGGTTTGGATTTGGCTAGAAGTCTCAGCCGCATCCTTCTGCTCTTTAATAGTTCTTAAAGCCTGTATAACGCCAGTCTTCTTGCCGGCTTGCCAACGATAGTTGTTGTAGTCAGAATATCCAGCACCTATGCGACTAAACGCAATCTTGCGACCATGATGAATATCCTCATAGAAAGCGCTTGCCTGTTCCGCAGCGTGCTTAATCTTAGACTCTGCGTTTACACGGTGTGCTGGGTTTATAGCTGATCGAGCTTCCTGCAAAGCTGAGGAGTATCGATTAACTAACTCTGACCCTAGTTCGTAATCTCTGTTGGCCTTTTGCTCCCAAATAGCATTCTTAGGTGGATGCGGTACTCGTTCAGGACGAACTGTCCAGTCATCCAAAATAAGATCATAGGCAGCATATGGATTAATATCACGTATGTCTGATTGCTCATTAACGTAGAATGTTAATTCATAGCCATTCCAGTTAGTGGTCTTTGGCATCAATTGCTCATGAAAACCCTCATTGATTGTCTTTGCAATTTCAGCATCTGAGTAACCAGAATAGCTTTGATTAGACTCACGGAACTTTACGTAATTTATTCCTACCAAGCAGTCTAGATCACCGGGTTGACGGGAGGCTTCCCACTGATATGAGACTCCTGATCCGGCTAACCAAGCCTTAGTCCAAGTATGTGCATTAGAGAACCTACTATCTAAATAGTTAAATAAAAGAGTAAGTATCGGTTCTCTAATGGATACCTTCAGGCGCTCTTCTGGATCAAATAACTTTTGGTCTAAGTCCAAGGATGGCGCACTGAAATATGATGTAGATGCCGGTGAAATCGCAGGGATGTCCCCACTCTTGGCTACAGCATCAACAAAGTTCATAGCTCTATTCTTTCACTTCTCTTGTCGTTACGTCTGTGTTTACTGGGCAGAATTAGCAGCCTCCATACGGAGCACGGTGTACTCGGCTGCTGCTTGTGCCTGGAGATCCATAAGAATCTCTGAACATAGACGACGAACTTCTACTAGAGTTGCCTCTCGCTCTACGGGAATAGAGAATACCTGTGGATTACGTTCTACGAACATATTTCCATCAGCGTCAACTAGTACGGCAAAACCTGTCTTAGGTTTTGGCTTTTCTTCTGTTGCTGGTGTTGTTGTTTCTTCTGACATTTGTTGCTCCTATTCGTATAGTTTTGCAGCTTCACGCTGCTTTGTTACATAGTGTGTCTTTACTGGACAAAAATCGCAAAGGAATACGTTTGTACTCGCTGACTTAGCAGCAGATTCTAGACCCAAATCTTTACGAAGTGCGTCAGTTCCCTTAGGAATCAAACGCTTATTCTTTGCACGCCAATCTCCGCAATCTTCTTTTGGACGAAGGTGCTCGGAGTAACACTTCATTGCATCGTCAAAGAAGGTTGCCTTGGTTGTGTAGTAATCAGGATCGATATCAGCAAGACCGCCACCTACACGGTTACGTAGATTCTCAATAACTTGCTTCTTTACTTCAGGGCGTGCATAAGTTTTAGCACCGATCTTTGCCATAAACCCTGTGTGAGGAATTCCAGCAGATTCGTGCTTCTCAACGAGAACCTGAAGCAATACGTCATCGTCTGGGTTGCCTTCAAAGTCTGGCAGTTCTTCAATGGTCTTACAGTTATAGCAATACAGCAAGCGAATCTTAGGACCATTGTCCTTGATCTCTGTGTATGTTCCTTGATCGGCAGGATTGTTTCCCTGTCCCAAAATTGGGATTGACATATTGTGCTCCTTATATGTTACTTGCGTTTTGTTGTCTGCGCCGTAGGTATCCCCGGTTGCATCAGATTAGATATCCTAGCAGACTCAGCGGCATCATCGAACGCCGCCCTACGAGTCTTAGGCAGTGGGCCAATATCCCCGATCTGGTCAGCCATATATTTAAACACATTTAGTGGCTCAGAAGAGCTTTCTCCTAAGCGGGCAGTTCTTAAAGCATGGTGGGCTAAGTTAATTCTGGTCATAGCCTCAACACTTCCACCCTCTACGTCAGGGTGTAGCTTTTTTGCCAAACCTCTATAAGCCTCGTGTATATCGTCCCAAGAAGAACCCGGCTTTACCCCCAAAGTATCATAGTGTTCTTTAAGACCTGGTGTGCCGGAGGAAGAAACCTCGTAGTTTTTAACGTCATCTTCTGTCATAGTTTCTGCACGATCTCGTATAAAATCTTCGGCAGCTTCTTTAAATCTACCCTTAGGTTCTGGCGCAGGTATAACACTAGATGAGCCTGTTATACGTTTGTGATGTTGAATAGCGGGTACCAAAAGATCTTTAGCTTCTGTTTCAGATAGGCCAAGCTCTTTGGACTTAGTTAGATAAACAGATTGGTTTGGTTCTGAACCGCCAATACCTATAGAATGGATTAATGCTTGGTGCGCTAAATGAACTCTGCTTTTACCGCCGCTTTGTCTTGCACGCTTAACAACAGCTTCAATATTGTTTTCTGGTGTAGACCCTTCGGTAAGGCCGCTTACATCCCACCAATTTTGTCCTTCAGTCTGTGGCTTGGGCGCTCTTCCAGGACCATGTAAAGTTTTCTTACGAGATGACCAGTTTTCTGCACCTAAATCATGAGCTAATTTTTCATCTCTAAACTCAGCCAGCTTCTTTTGCTTGGCCTTGTGAATTCTGTAGTCTAAAGGATGTCCAGCAGAAATTGGATAATGAGAATAGTTTTCTCCACCACCAAAAGTTTCGTAAGGTGTAGTAGGTGCGTCAACAGGGTTTAAACGACCTTCACGCAAATACTTTTCTAGGTGATGACCGCATACAGGCTTATGAGTATGCTCACCAGGTAATTTGATAAAAGATGTTGCATTTCCTCTGTGACGGGTACCTGGAGCCTCACAAGCTAAAGGACGTCCGCTACTAGGATTATTCTTAAATAGCTGCTCAATGTAGGTAAAACCCTCGTGGGTCAGATCTCCGGTATACGGATCTGATTGAGTCGATTCTTGGTCGAGAACTCTTGGCTTACCGTTGGCGTGAAGTCTAGCGGAAACACCTTGAACCTCAGTTAACCCTGCTTCTCTCGCCTCTCGTGCATCTGGAAGAGCTTGTTGAGGGACTTCATCAAAGTTATCTTCAGGCTTTAAAGGCTGTATATCTTTAGCCATTATGCCCTACTTTTTTTTATTGTCGCGTATTAGTTGTGCTGCGTTTTTACGAAGCTCTGAGTTATCACGAATGCCCATAGGACCAGTAGTTTCACTATCGTCTACTGCATACTCTGGGTCATCTTTTGGAAGAGCAGCACGACGTGCAATATCGGCATTGATCTCTGCTACTAAATCTCTCTTTGGTGCTGCAAAAGATGGACGATTTCTATCACGGCGTGGTACGGTCATAATTAGTATCCCTCTGGTCTATTAGCAGCTTTTTGGCCTCGAATTGCGACACCGTTTAAAATAGAAGATACGTTTTCGTGTGAACCTAGTTTTAAACCTCGTTCAGTAAAACGATCAAACCTATCGTTGTCATCTTCACGCACATAAATTTTAGCTTGTTCTGTTGCACCGTGATTAAAATGACCTTGACGAGTCTGCATATGTGTGTTGTCTAAAGGAATGATGGCATCCATAGCCTTATCAGCTAATTCTCCGATACCTTCTTTTGCCATACCACCTAAAGTTTTTGCAACGCTTAGTGCGCCTTCTTTTTTGTATTGTTTTGCGGCAGGAGAAGACTTTATCTTACTAATTAAAGACTTTTTCTTCTTTCCGTCGTCCACAATTACTCCCCAGCGTTGTACTTTTGCTTAATACTGTCTACAGACTCGGCTCCAGACCAGTCTGACTTACCTAAATCACCAAAGTGTTTAGCAGCCAAAGCTGCTGAAGCATTTTTACTTGAAGGAAATGAGAAAGAACCTCGACCTGACTCTCTACGAATCGGTGTACCGTTGTTTTCTCCTGGAATAATAGGCATTTTAGTAGTTAGCACCCATTTGATTGTTATAAGTGTCAGCTACATTTCCTGACATCTTTGGCGCAGAATCTCCAGACTTACCCAATGGGTTTACCTTTGATGGTGCCTCTTGATCAATAAAGTCATAGTTCCAATATGGGTTGAGTCCAGAACGGTTAGCCTTCATGATATCTTCGCCAGTTCCTGGGGCAACAGTAGTATTAGGGCGAACCTTACGGTACTTCCCGTCAGTTGCTCCGTCAACTAGGCTTGCGTTCAATGAACGTGATTGATTAGTTGCCATTGTTTACATCCTTTTCTAGCAGTCTTCTAGCTTTTTGTTTTAATGTGAGGTTCTCTTCAGGTTCATTGCTGTATGTGTGACTTCCTGCTTTAGACAATGATTTAATTCTTTTTTTGCCACCTACTTCTTCAGGAATTACTGAAACAGAGGACGTGATGGATCCAATAGACCTGTTAAGTGGACTACTACCCAAAGCTCTCATAGCAGCTTGATGACCTGCAATACCGCGTTCGGTAGCACGAGAAGACTTTGCTTTTCGCTCTTGTCGACTCTCTCTACGAGGAGCAGCGGTAATACCTAGAATCTTCATTAGTCGTCACCATAGCTTCGTAAACGATATTCATTTCCTGCAGGTGCCTTGCGCTCTACATGAGTTGAGGTTGTGGAATCTACAGATTCAGATCCAACCGGTCTGAATGGTTTCTTACGATCCATTAACTCGTTGTTGCTTGGAGAACCTTGTGTATTTGTAGGCGTATCCCAATCAAGACCTGCGCCGGCACGAGAAGCCTGAATAGCTGGACGATTTTTTTCTCGTCTAGGTACAAATCCCATATTACTTCTTCTTTCCGGTTGTCTTTTTTTCCTTTTCCTTCTCTACGTCAGCCTTAGTCTTTACCTTCATAGGTACGACTTTAGCCTTCTTCAAAGGATGGTCTACGGGTACAGTATCCTGCTTTTTTTTCGATTTGTCAGCCATTGCGTTGCTTTCTTATCCTAGGACGAATTACTTTCTTAGTTCTTGCCTTGAACTTAGGGCTGTTCTTGCGTCGTTGAATAGCTTCTGGGGTACCAGGGTTCAAAGTACTGGCCTGCTGGCTAGTCCAGCGTCCTGAAGGGCGCTTTTCCCAGCTAGAACCTACGGACATATGCTTAATTGCCACTCATGCCTCCTTTTACGTGAGCTCCATGCTTTAGGTTGCGGCAGGTAGGGCACATAGTCCCACCGGTATACATAGCCTCAACTGGGGTCATAAATAGGCCGCACTTAGGGCACATTACGCTACCGTCATAGATAGTTTCAGTTGAGACCTCTTCCATCATGCGAAAAGCTCTTCCAATTGTTCCTTATCATGTAGTCCCGGAATAGACTTTAAAGGATCATTACCCCTTAAAACAATAAAGGTAGGGAAACTCTGAATGTTGTTGAGCTCAACCGCATCCTTATCGTCATCTTCTAGGATCTTAATTACGTTTACTTCAGGGTGCTCTGCAATAAACTCATCCAAGATAGGGTTTTGTTGCTTGCAGTAGCTGCACCAGCTTGCGTAAAAATACCAAAGTTCTTTCATTACCACACCGATTCGCTAATGTTACGTGCAGTTCCAGAGTAGGAACCATTAGACTGAGTATAGTCGGTTCTTTCTGGTTGGAACTCCGCGTTGACGTTCATGACGTCAGTAATATTTAGCTGCTGTGTACGGTAGCCAAAACGAGGTCTAAAAAGCTGCACCTGCGGTAGTGGTGGGCGAACAATATCTTGAATCATGCTGGCAGGTAATGTTACAGAACGAATAGCTCTAGTGATTAGGGCTTCCTGCTCATTCTCGAACGGCCCCATGTAGTCGTAGCGGATCTGAGGTCCGTTATCAACTATCTCTCTAGGCTTACTATGATCATAGACTCCATCTTGCATCATAGGCCGGTACGCTTCCAGAAGTCTTCGTCAGTGTGTCCAATAGGACGGCCAGATCCAGAACGGAGTGCGTCCATAATATTAGATGTGTGCATTCCCGCTTCAAAATGTTCTCCACGAGTTAAGTCTGGGGGAGTTAAATCTGAAGTAACCCTACGTCCAGCCTTAAAATGAATTAAACGCTCTTTAAGAGTTGGGTGGTGTGGATCGTTACCAAGTGTTCGAATATCTTCACCAGTTTTTTTGCGAAGAGTTAACTCTCCACGCATACGATCTAAGTTTGCTGAAGCTGTTGGGCCAGCAAGGTGTCCTTGATCATTTAAGAAGTCTACAACTTCGCTGTGCTTAAACCAAGTGCGAGTACCACGCTGTAATGAATCTACATCGCCAGGGTCTGTACCTTCTGTACGACGTCCCATACCTTTTTGCTCCACATAGTGTGGAAGTTCTCGTGTGTGAGTCCAACGCTTTACTGAATCTGGGTGTACACCATACAAGGCAGAAATCTCATGCATCTGTAGGTATGGCAAACCTTCCTCATCAACTGGGGTTGGCTTAGCTGTTGATTGACGTACATAATTAGTACCCATCAACTCGCTATATCTATTTTGATTAAGAGGCTTAGCGGAGGTTAGTCCGGCCACTGGTTCAAACTTTTCGACCTCGGGGGTATTTTTTAATTTAGCCTTTGGCAGGTTCTTTTTCTTTGCCATTTAGTTCCACCGTGGTCTCAAGTGTGTAAAGTTGTGAGCAACTCTTTGATTAAATTCAACAGGTACAGTAGCAGAGATGTTTGCCTTACCATCATTAACAAGATGTGGGGCAGGAGCTAGCGTTGACTTAGGAGTGTTGCGCTTGACAGTAAGAACCAAACCACCACCGTTATCTACAGGTGTTACCTTGGCTTTTAATCTGCGGTCTGGCTGTAAACCTTCAGGCCACATATACTGACCCGGATCAATGCGCTCACCTTTGTGAACACCACGTTGGTATCCACGCTGGTTTTGTCTAGCCTTTAAAGAATCAAGAACAGAGTCTGAAACTGCATACGGCTTACCTTTATCGTCACGACGTGAACGAATTGTTCCTAAATAACCGTCTGGATATTCAGCTGAAGGAGTTCTACCAACACCGAGACGCAAGTAATCCATGTCGCTGCGTGGAACGATAGGCGTACCTCCACCACCTGTTGTGGTGTATGCGCCAACGTATCCACTAGCACCTAGATACTGCCAGTTCTGGTGTGAGGATGGCATTACTTCTCCTCGTCTACTACAGTTTCTTCCTTGACTTCTTCAACAACTTCTTCAACAACAACTTCCGCAACTACCGGTTTCTTCTTTGCTGCTGACTTAACTTCTGGTTCAGGAGTTGGCTCTGGGATACGTGGCTGGAATACTTCAACCTCAAATACTTTGGTTCCAAGATCTTTGGAGAGCTTGATGAACCATGGCAAGTGAGCAGCACAATATAACTGAGAGCGAGCTTTATCTTTAAGCTCATACTTAGCCGTCTCCTTACAGTTGTCGCAGGTCATGGCTTCTTCTTAACAGCTTTCTTTGCAGTCTTCTTAGTTGATTCAGCTACGATTGATGCAAGTTGCTTCTCAATCTCAGGAAGAACAGCCTTAACAATACCGAATGCTGGATCTTTTGGATTTACTGCACGAGCTGCTACTGGAAGAACAGCTGCAAGTCCTGCTGCAATCAAACCCTTTGGGTCAGTGTTGCCGGTCATCCAGACTGCTGTTGCTGCAGCTACAAATGAGCGAGCATATGAGGCTAGCATTGCCTTTAGTTTTGCGTCCATATTATTGCCTTTCTAGCTTAGTACTACAACTATAGTGCCCTAAAAAAGGTGTAACGTCAGCTTAATCCTTGTTTTCTTTAAGATGTTGGTCTAAACGACCCTTCATTTCAGAGACTTCGACCCGAATTTCGCTCAAGATAGGGAGAATCTCTAGGCGGATCTTGTCAGACAAGCTGTCGCCACCGTTAGGCTTTAGTTCGCTTAAGTATTCTTTGATTAGGTATTCATTAAATTTTCTTAGACCTACAAAAAGTGAGGTTGCAATTGCAATAATTCCAGAAATTATTCCAACCCAATCAAGTACTGACATCTTGTCTCCCGGGGAATGTCTAAAAGTGTATGCAAACTATGATGCATGAAATACAGTGTGTCATGTTAAACTATGATAATAGTTAGAAGGAGTTAATTATAAACCCACTGCGTCTATTCGCAGCACTATCTGAACTATTAACACGGATCAACTTTATCCTAGGAGCAGCTTTTATTTACCTGCTCTTAGTTTTGTCTGCCCCCGCAAATGCTGAAGAAACTACTGGTGCTTCCACGAGTTCGACTGACATTGTTGTAACTGAAGTTCTAAGTCAAGCACCCTCTGCTGTAACTTTGGCCCCTCAAACCTCCAGTACGACGAGTTCCGTTGAGGCCACTCCTGTCCAGACGACTGTTCCATTATCTGATCAACAGTCTTCGACGCCCAGTGGCGATTCTTCTCAGCCCAGCGATCCAAGTCCAACTTCTGAGCCTGTATCTTCGACTTCGCCCAGCGTAAATCCTCCATCAACTTCTGAATCTTCGCCTTCGCAGGATAGTGCGACTGTATCGAACCAACAACCCAGCCCATCAGAAACGGCAACAGCAACAGTAGCTCCAACGGTAACCTCCGTCCAAGAAAAAATTACGGCTGCAACTGTAACACTAAATACAGCCATCGATAGTTCTACCGCCACAGTAATTTCTGCCGCTGCTGAACCTATTTTGGCTGCTCAGACCGCAATATCAGCGGCAGAATCGGCTACAGCTACAGCAGTAATTGCTCAAGAAGCAGTGGATTCTCAAACAGCTGTTGTGGCTGTGGCAACCACACTAGTTGAATCTGCCACCGCAACCGTGGCTACAGCCACTACGGCAGTGGAATCTCAGACCGCTGTAGTTGCTGCTGCTACTACTAATTTGACAAATGCTCAAAACACTTTAACCGAGCTTCAAAATACCCCATCAGATAGCAAGACATATACAACTGAGGGTTATGTAGCTCCGGTAGCTCCTGAAACCCCAACAGTAACTACTACAACTCTCCCAGCTATGTGGGACGCCTACACACAGATTCAAACACCGTTTGATGTAAAGCTAGGTAACACCGTCTACAACGGTCAAGGCACATCTAGCCAGATCTACGTAACCTCTAAAGCGACTATTACATTTGGTGTTGGAGACTTTAACTTTTGGGACTTCCCAGTAGGCCCTCACATCTCTGTTTACGGATCAGACTTTATGAGTGCTGGTCCTGGAGCAAGCGTCACAGTTACTACAACAGAAACTACTTTAGCGATTGACTGGGATCTTCACCGATTTGGTGATAGCAACGGCCCTATTACTAATGTTAACTGGACAATGACTGTAAACCCTGAATCTGGGGAGTGGACAGGTGTAGGCACTGTTGCTGGAAATACCACAGGTCTATACGGAGGTCCTCGTATCGGTGTTCGTGAGGCAGCAGGTCAGCCAATTAAGCCAATGACAAACGTAACTAATGAATCTTTAACGGCTCAAATTGAAAGCCAGACTGCGGTAGTTGCTGATAAAACAGAAGTTAAAGCAATTGAAGTTGCTACTTTAAACACTCTTACAGAAGAGAAACAAGAAGCAGTGACAACGCTTGCAACAGCTCAGACCACACTAACAACAGAGCAAGCAACCCTAACGACACTTCAAGAATCAGCTACCGCAACTATTGCCGTAGCCAATACGTTAGCGGATACAGCTACTGTTGTGGTGGCTCAGACTGTCCAGACAATATCTGATCTTTCAGCAGCTGAAGCTTCGCAAGCGAATCCACAGCCGTCTGTACCGCCAGTCGAACCGACTCCTGTACCGACTCCCGATCCACTTCCTCCTGCTCCAGAATCTTCTCAATCAACTCCTGATCCGATCCAGAATCCAACCAACCCTGAACCTTCTCCCGAGCCTGAGACAGATACTGCTCCCACAGAGCCTCTTCCAGATTCCCCATCTAATCCTCCAACCGATACTGAAACAGATCCATCTACTGAGTCACCCACAGAAGAGCCATCGACACCCACAGAAGAGGAACCAACACCATCAGAGCCTGAAGTAGAACCTGAAACTGACGGTGAAGAAACTTCCACTCCGGAAGAGCCACTACCAACAGAACCAGAAACACAACCGACAGAAGAGCCAACGCAAGAAAATCAGTCTGAAGAATCATCCCCAGAGGATATCACACCTGAAGAAGAGGTAGCCACTGCGGTAGAGGATGTCTTGTCTGATGGCAAGCTAACTGCTGACGATGCTGAGGCTGTCATGGATGCCTTAAACGCAGATGGCGAGGTCACTGCTGAGGAAGTTACTGCCCTAGTCGATGCTTTAAAGGAAGACGGAAAGCTTAGTGCCGCTGAGAAAGAGCTTGTAGCTGAGGCCCTTATTGAGTCTGTAGCCCCAGGTGAGACCCTCACAAAAGAGCAGATTCAAGATGCAGGCATTGCCTATCAGGATCTTCCACCAGAGACTCCGGTAGAGGTTAGGCAGGATGAAAACGGTAACGAAGTTATAATTACTGCAGACGTTGCCGCAGCCCTCGTGCTACTAGAGAACCCTGCGGAATTAATCGGTGAACTATTCAATGACCCAGGTCAAGCCCTCCAAGCACTCGGAAGTATCGGTGCGGACATGAGCCCAGAAGAACGTGAAGAAGCAACAGAAATGGTAGTTGCTGCCGTTGTGGCTGCGGGTGCTGCTATTAATGCAGTTGGTGCGGCTACAGGTGCTGCCGGTACAAGTACTGGTGGTTCAAGCGGCGGTGGAAGTTCCGGTGGCGGAGGAGCCCCCGGTGAGTCAGGATATAGGAGACGTAAACCTTGAAAATAATTAGAGACATGATTGACCAACTATGGACATTGCTTGGCATGTTCATTGCATGGGTAGTACTAGACGGTTCAGCAAAGACAGTCGTAGGTTACGCAATTATGGCAACTATTTTTGCTTGGGCTGTCACCTATCCACTTCGCAATCCAAAGGATGAAGAATGAAATCAATGGGAAATATCATATTAAGAATTATCGCTACCTTTGCGGCTAGCGGTCTTTCTGTTATCGGTGCTGGAGCAATTGCTGGCGTAGACACCCTTACAGCAGTAACAGTAGCTGGTCTTACAGCTGTTGCTGCGGTTGTGGAAAAACTTGCCCGCGGCTTTATGAATGATGGCAAGCTTGACCTTGATGAGATTAACGCAGCATTTGCCGCTGTTGATACAAAGGCAAAGAGCGCTGCTGATCTACAAGTAGAAGCTAAGCAGAATGGCACAGATATTACAATCAGCGCAGCTGGCGCAGTAACTTACGCAGCTGCTGCAGGAAAACCTGATGGACAAGTTCCAGAAGAACAACCAGTCGATGAAGACTGGGATAAGGAGGACAAGTAATGGCAGACCAAGGCACAGCAGCTCGACTTATTGAAGTTGCTACAGCAGAACTAGGAACCATTGAAGGTCCTAAGGATAATGAAACCAAGTACGGCGCTTACACAAAGGCTAACTTTCAGCCATGGTGTGGGTCTTTCGTAAACTGGTGCGCTAACGAAGCTGGTGTGAAGGTTCCTAATACCGTTTACACACCAGGTGGTGCAGCAGCATTTAAGAAAGCTGGAGCTTGGATTGATGGAGACATCGCTGACCCAGATGCTGGAGATATTGCGTATTTTGATTTCCCATCAGATGGCGTCGATAGAATTTCTCACGTAGGAATTGTTATCAAGGACAACGGCGATGGAACCGTTTGGTGCATCGAAGGAAACACTAGCCCAGATGAAAAGGGAAGCCAGCGAAATGGCGGACAGGTTTCCAAGAAGCTTCGTGCCTACAAGAAGAACTCTAAGAAGGTTCAGATTTCTATCGTAGGTTTTGGTCGTCCTAAGTTCAAGGGTGCACCTAAGGCAGCTGCTCCAGCAGCACCTAGCGTATGCCAGTCATGCAATAGACCGCTATAATGTATTACCTAACCCATGTAACATTTCAAGGAGTGTTCTTAACTACACTGCTAGTTGTTACATTACTTGGATTTTGGTGGTCAAATAGATAAATAAAAAAACCCCCGGTTATTAGCCGGGGGTTTTTTGTTATCCTCCAAGAACAACTAGTTCTCGTCTAGGATCGATACCTTCACCAACAACCAGTGAAACAATTCCTGGTTGGCTTTCAAGACCTGACTTATCCCGGAACCAAGCGGACCCATTATCCATTGCAGGGTTCTGAATAAATAGTCTAGGACCAACACTCTGAGCATGGTAGTGGTGGTAGTGACCTACGTTAAGGATGTCAGCTTGAGCGACGGAGCAACGTCCCATAGCTTGACCTCCCCACCACTTAATAAGATCACGAGCTTGATGCCCATGCGCCATACCGTATAGGGTTCCACTTAGATTTACAGCGAGAGTGCTGTCATCTGCAGCTGGGTATCTAAACTCAACTCGATCACGTAAGAATTCATTCTCCTTACAGATGTCTTCTACCTGAGCAACAACATCAATTTGCCAGGAATCTTCTGGGCGACCAACTAGGAAACGCTGAACCTCATCGTGGTTACCTGGAACCACTGGAACAATGATCTTTCCAAAAGGTGCCAAGGCTTTGATCTGTGCCAATAACATACGTCGCCCTACACGTACCTGCTCTGACACACCGATGTCATGGCGTCCCATAACCTTACCTTTTTGACTTGTCATACCCTCAATGCAGTCGCCCAATTGAGGTAACGCAATCTGAGCAATCGGGTACTTCTTAGCCAAATATTTATGATGATCTACAGCTGCATCAAATGAACGAAGTACACGTTCGATAATTGCGGGTGTGTCATCCTTACCGTATTGAGTATCTCCCATGCTATAGACAGCTGTTAGATCTCCCGATACTTCTACGATCTTTCCTGGCTTCCACTTAGTAATACCATCAAGAAGCTGTTCTAAATCATAGTCTTTAACGTTTGCTGGCTTTACAGGAACAACGTTTACTCGGAATGACTCAAGCCATTCACCGTTATATGTCTGCCAACGTGAACGTCGATGTGAAACAACAGCCCACTCTTCTGGGTTTAGATTTGCTTCACGCAAAATTTCTTCTGCGCCAGGAGTATTACCATCAGGACGTGGTGTAGAAATTACAAAGCCACCATCAGTTCCAATTTCAGAACGAGGTCTCCATGCTTCTGGAATACTTTTGTTTGCTTTATCCGAACCTTCTTGTCCGGCTTTAATTATTGCGTCTTTATACGCATCTTCTAAGGACATCCGCATTCTCCGTTTCGGTGAGTTAATAAGGATGTCAAACCAAATGACGCCCCAGCTTTTTGGTACAACTTAAAAAGACTTCTTGTTGAGAAGTCTACGTCGTTTAGGGAAGTATCGAATGCAGTTCTATCTGTTTCAGAAAGGGTTGCAGCCCATTGGCCAACAACACAGTGGCCACTTAATTTTGTATGCTCTTTAGCCTCAGCATAAAGGTCTTGTAACATAGTTTGCTCCGTATGTTTATAGTCCGATGTATAAGCCGGGCCCGTTAAGGCCCGGCTCTATACTACACGATTAGTAAGAAGAAGACGAACCGCCATCAAAGTTTGGACGGCTGCGATAAACAGCTGTCTTAATGATGCGTCCATTAGCCTGTGTCAAACCGGCTGCTGGATCTGTCTGCTTCGTATAACGAGCTGTCAATGGACGGTAAGCTGCGCCATTACGCTCTGCCTGTGATGGCATTGCGTTCTCACGATTTACCTTTGTTCCAGCTCCTGTTGGGTCGCCCGCCTTTGCGTTGCCTTTCTTTGGCATAAGCTTTCCAGACTTAACACCTGCGGTAGAGAACTTAATTCCGTCCTTACCCATAGGTGTACGACCTTGCTTAGCCATGCCTGCCAACGCTTCAGATGTTACGTCTGCCATGTTAGTCCTAACTTTAAGAGATCTCTTAAACTAAGAATACCTTAGTTCACTTCTACAGTAAAGACTATTGCTGAAATTTGTCCGTCCCTAGAGTCCACGGTAGTGAAACCTGGACGGCAAGTTAGGTCTAATCCTCTAGGGGCTACGTAGCCTCTAGCAATAGCAATTGCTTTTACTGCCTGGTTTACTGCTGATGCACCTACCGCTCTAATCTTCACCTGTGGTGCCTCATAGAGAGCATGAGCAATAGCGGAACCAACCGACTGGGCATTCGATCCGGCGCTTACACGCAGGAACTTCTCATCTAATTCTTTATCTATCACGTTTTTGTAGTCCTTCAGTTGTCGAGTTGTTTCGCCCCCTGAAGTAAACATTACGTTATTTATGGCTGTAAGTCAGCATATCCGGCCTCTTTTAACAACCTAATCAGGTCATCTAGGCGCAAAACTGCTGGCCAATCTCCAATAGTTGCTGGGCCTTGCCCGTTAAGGCGAAGCACAGCGATAGGTAAAGTAGTCCCATCACTTCGTTCCTTGAGCTGCTTTATAGCAGCGCTTGGATTGAAGTCTTTTCTAGCTTTTACTTCCCAATCAATGCCTGGAGTACCGGTGACATCTGTCCCCGATCTTCCCGCACCAGTAGAAACTGCATAGGGCCAACCCTCATACACCAGCTTATTAGCAAGTATGTCCTGAGACTTGTACCCTCTGTACTTTCTACTTTGAGATGGCATTCCTCATCCTAGTCTGAACTAACACTTCAAGATCTTCGATAGTTCCGTTGTTAATAAAGATCTGATCAACCTCGTAACCATCCATCTCATGCTCTGACACATGTGAGTTAACCGCAGCAACGCCAATACGCTTTACACGCCAGATCTGACCGCCTAAAGCCTGAATAGTTTCAGCTTCATTTATAAACCTAACATCAGTGATGACTAGTTTATTCCCGGCCCCTACTACTGGATGGTTTGCAAGGTACGGCTTTAGTGCGTGCTTTACCCAAAAGTCTTGACCAAACGCATTGCGTGCAGCCATACCTAAATCCTGAAGAATCCGTCGTACTTGAGGCTCTTGCTTTGCTTTATCCCAACCTACAAGATTTACAAGATCTTTTAGATAACCTGTCGGGCTGCAAGCAACCATTGGGTTAACTTCATAAAGGAAAGAACGAATAGTGTCAGCAAAAGCAATGCGACGATAGCCGTAGCGATCTACTAAGACAGATGCAAGAGTGTCCTTACCAGACTGAGCATAACCTGTAAGACCAATAATTCTATAGTCTGAGTCAACTAATTCAATACCAAGTTCTTTATCGGTAAACATAGACATCTGTTCCCAAGTCATACTAACTCCTCCTCAATAGCCTGAATAGTTGGGCAAGGGTAAGACATCATGCCATCCCCAAACCAACACGCCCCGCACAGGTGTTCGTATCCCTCTATAGGTTTATGTAAACCTACTACTGCAAGAAGGGCTTTAATAAGGTAAGGAGCAGCCACATAGTCGTAGTGCTCAACCTTTTTTACCAGATCTGCGTGAGTCATGGTGTCATCCACACACTTCTACCGGCAGCTTTATTGATGTTTACTCGTCGAGTAATCTCACGGTTAATAAGAGAAATATCTTTTGATAGACGTTCTGAAATGATCTGAATAAGACCGTGGTAGTTAGACAACTCTTGAAGAGTATCTGCTTTGCTACGGTATTCAGGATCTACTTCGATTTCAGCATCCATCATGGCCACTGCTACTCCGGTGGTCTTTAGGGATAATTTTTTTCTAGCCCTAACTAAAGCAACTTGCTTGTCAGCCTCTGCCTTATCTACCTCTGCACACCAAAGCTGTAGGTTAATAAACTCTAGGTAGGCTACATACTTTGTATAAAGATCCATGACTTCTTCTTCCAACATACCTGTAATGTCGGCTGGTAACGATGGTGCATCATAACCATAACTCTGGTTAACATCCATCCCTTGTTGATGCAAGGCGGTAATAGTTTTACTGCTAGCCTCGGCAGTCTTTAGCTCAATTGGACTCATCGTTATGCCTCCACATTCTCTTTAGCCCAGTCTAAATACTCTAGAGCTAGATCATCCATCTCAATGGAATCCTCGTAGCCATGCTCATGTAGATGCTCAATAAAATCATCATCTGCAATAATAATAGGTAACCCGTTATGTGTAATTCCCTCTACGTAATTCATCACTGACCTCCCCATCCACTACCCTTAAATTGTGCTGGCGTTGCTTGATATAGTCTAAAGGCTTCTTTACCGCACTCGCAAATAATTGCTGGTGCCGGTCCTTCTTGAATTGGAAAAAAACTTTCTGTAGTCTTCTGACACGAAGAACACTTAAAGTCATACTTAGGCATTTTCTCCCCCTCTATATGGTTCACACCGTTTACATCCTGCTACTGAATCAATACTACACATAGGTGGGCGGTTGTTGTCAACTGCCCAGACTACATCCAAAGCCTTGTCAAAAATATCAGCTACAAATTCTGGGTTGTACTGTACGACAAACTCTTTATAATCTTGGTTAGCTTTAAGCTCATAGATAAATACGATCTCTTTTGGAGCTGACTCAAGCAAACCTTCCTCAACCATTAGATGAGCCAGATGAAGATACATCTGTCCCTGCAACTGGTGAGCTCGGAAAGGTTGCTTTACGTTACGCCAAGCTTTCTCTAGATCACCATCAGCTTGTGCCAAGATTGCTGGCGCCTCAAAGCGAAGAGTTCCTGCACCAACAGACTTAATTTCAATGAGGCAATCCTCACCTAATCCCTTGATCCAGCCATCAGCGTGACCACTAATACGATGCTTAGAACTACGTAGGGGAACTTCAGCGTACTCCTTATTTAGAATACCTACAATATCTTTAGCTGTTGCCCAGGTATATTCTTTTGTGGAAGGGTTGTACCACTTACCGTAGAGCACACCCATATCCTCAAACCAACCTTGCCACTTAGCATGGATAGCGTGACCCTCTGCAAAGATGGAGACCTGTCTCAAAGTTAACTTATCTCTAGTCTCAACATAGTTACCACGAAGGGCATGGTAAGCAGCCAGAGCACACCACTCCGGCTTAATAAGATCTGACGGGTGCAGCACATCTTGACTGCGCTCATCAAAAGGTTGAGTAAGTATATGACGCTCTAGAGACCCCATCAATCTGGTCTCACGCTTTGACGCATTAAGGAAGGACTTTAGATCCTTACTAGCTACCGTCCTTGGCTTTCCCATACTTACCCTCCAAGTTTATCCACTCATCCAAGGTCAATCCTTTGGCCTTGTATCTGCGCTGAGCTGCATTTCTTTCTCGATGAGACATCCCACCAAATATTCCATGCAGTTCATCATTCTTAATAGCTTCTTTTAAGCATTCTTTTCTTACAGGGCAGGCTGGTCTACCATCCTTACCCCAACAGATAGCCTTTGCTTTGTCTGCTATTGGTTTGTATAAAGTTTTGTCTCTTGGCGGGAAAAATATTTCCGTATCTTCCCCTCGGCATTTTGCCTTATAACGCCAAGCCCAGGGCGCTTCGTCCTGGTAATCATCCATTTATTCACCTCTAATTGAGTTACGAAGTTCAAAGAAATCTTCCTCCAAAAGAACTACATAATTCTCACCGTCAAGATGAAGTCCTAACACCGGCTTACGGCTATCTAGGATTGCTTCAGTTGTGATCTTCTTCAAGACTTCTGACTTGATAGTAACTGACTTCTTGCCAGTCCACTTATGTTCAATCAGAAGCTCGTCGTTTCTCACGTCGCCCTTACGAGACCAGAAAGCTCCAGAAGCAGCAGTGCGGTTGCCGTCAATCTTCTTTGCTAATCGCTTCTCATGCTTAAGCGATTCTTTCTGGCCTTCACTCCGCATCGATCATCAATACTGGCTTGGACTTAAGTGTATCCATAACCGCACGACTGATTTCTTCACGGAGATCAATCTCTTCACGTAAGGACTCTAGGAGAGCTGGAGCTCCCTGCCACTTACGATCACCATAGTACATCCAGCCTCCACGGCGGTCAACAATGCCGTTAAGGATAGACAAGGCTACGATTTCCTTAGCAGTATCATACTGCCCATTGTCGATGCTTCCACCTTCCGCAAAGTAGAAGTCCAGATAAGCGGTCTGTTGTGGTGGAAAAGTCTTATTTTTGATGGTGCGAACACGGATAGTCTGGCCAATACGGCGCTTATCCTGACCTGTACCTACCTCTAGCCACTCGTCACGCTTTACCTCGCAGCGAATAGAGTAGGCATAGTCCTTGCCCAAACCACCTGGAGTTGTACGTGGATCCCCGTGCATAACACCAATCTTCATACGGTACTGATTGATCATGATTCCAAGGACTGGACGCTCTTCCTCAACGAGGTCACGCTTTGTTGCAGCTGCAACCTTACGGAAGAACTTATTTGTGAGCTGAGCTCCTCGTCCAACTGTAAACTCTTCCATAGTTTTTTCATCCTCCGCCGAAGGTACAAGCGCAGGTAAAGAGTCGATGACAACCATGTCAATAGACTTAGAATCGCAAAACTGAATAACAGCGTCAAAGGCATCCTCCATGCTGTTGGTCTCTACAAGAAGAACACGTGAAGTATCTACTCCACACATCTCTGCATACTGCGGATCAAATGTTTCAGCAGCTACCCATACCGCAGTAAAGTCTGGATTAAGCTTCTGGTTTGTAGCAATAGTCTTTAGAGCAATTGCTGTCTTGCCGTGGGATGCTTCTCCCACAATCTCGACCCAATGATTCATAGGCCAACCGCCACCTAAAACAACATCAAGTGTTAAAGAGCCTGTAGGTATACGTTTAGGAACAATAATATTTCCAGCAGAAACTACGGTGTTTGCACCAAGCTTCTTGTTAATTGTTGCTGCAATCTTTAGTGCGTCTGCGTTAATTGTCATTGTCATTAGCCTAACCTATCTACGATTACATTTGGATTGAATCCTCCGCCTTGTGACGGCTGACGTGCAGGAATAGGAGAACCACCTTGTCCGGTACCACCTACACCACTACCACCTTGAACGATCGGATAACCGCAATCGTAGCAGCGCTTTCGTTGTGTACCTTGTGGTGCCATGTAGTTTCCTGAAACACAGTTTGGACAACGCTCACTGTCTCGTGAACTTTGTGCTTTGCTTACTAGCTGATCTTGGTTTGGATCATAAGAAACTTGAACGTTAGGTGCCTGTTGTGGAGCACGATACACGTTACCTTGAGGTGGTGAAACCGGCGGCGTATTAGGTAATGGACCGTTGGCACCTAGTTTATTTGCCCACCAATTACTGCTGTTACTCATCGATATCCTCCGCAAAGTTTGAGTTAACTAATCCTAAGCTAAAGAGTGTAGAAACGCAAGAGACAGATGAAGCTAGGGCTACTGTTCTAAAGAGATCTACCAGCTGTTCTAAATTCTCGTCTGCTAACTCTGCAACCTCTGCGTCATCGATAAGGTATGCAGAAGCAGCAATGCGTGCAGCTATATCTGCATGTGAGTCAATGAACGGAAGCAGCATAGATAGGCGAGATAGTCGGTCCTGACTAGCACGCTCTTCCATCTCAGATACCTCATCAGATACCGGAGGTAGTCCCATCTTTGATGCGATCTCTTCAGATGGCATAAGCATCGTGTCATAAATTACCTGACGAATTAGTACAGGGAGAGACACTTGCGTAACTGAAACCTTCTTCTTCCTACGTTTAAATAACTTCACTTAGCTTCTCCCCATCGTTGGACAATCTTAACATCTGCGATCATAGGTATCGTTAATGCCTTGATACCTTCCATAGCCTGACGAATTGCTTCGGCAGTCTCATCTGCAACATGATCGGGTGTCACAGTAACTAGTTCATCGTGCACAGTAAGAATCAAGCTGGACTCTTCAGGGATCATCTTATGTGCCCTAATCATAGCAAGCTTAATTAGGTCGGCTGCAGACCCCTGAATCACCGTGTTAAATGCCTGACGTTCTGCACGAGCACGCTTCCAGGTTTCGCTAGAGCGAAGCTCTGGCAAGTAACGGCGTCGATTCATATACGTAGACGCATAAGGAACCGGACCGTGGCGACGGCTCTCAGCGATAACCTGTTTCTTGTAGCGGGCAACTGATGGGAACTTATGTAAGAAGCTATCTAGAAGGTTTCTAGCCTCGTCGATAGTAACCCCCACAGAAGTTGCAATCTTGTCTGGTCCCACACCGTACATCATTGCTAATACCAAAGTCTTGGCTGCGCTACGATCTACGCCAACAGTATTTCCAATGGTGGTGTAGATATCCGCACCCTCCATATAAGAACCGCAAAGGATCCGGTCCTGGCTGAAGGAAGCAAGAACTCTAGGTTCAATCTGAGAGTAGTCAGCAACTACTAACTTGTAACCTTCCGGAGCCGTAAACAAGTTACGGATAGCTTTGCCGTTAGGTGTGCGTGGGTTAGGAACGTTTTGAAGATTAGGATTACGACTAGAGAATCGTCCAGTCTCAGCCCCGTACTGTACGAAGTCAGTATGGATACGACCGTTAAGAAGCAGACTCTTCTTTGCCACAATCTTTGACTTACCAGCCAAAGTTCTAGTGATGTCACCGCCAAGGTATGGAATTACATACGTAGTCAAAAGCTTATTAAGATCTGAATAAGCAATCAATCCATCGACTAAAGCATCCTTACCGGCAAATGCTTGAAGAGCCGGTTCTGATACTGAGTAGTCTGAGACAGAAGAGGGTTGACCCTCCTCAGCCCTCTTCTGCCCAGCTGGTGTAAGGACCTTAGGCCGAAGCCCACGTCCCCCATCCTTCTTCAATGAGAATAGTAATTTCTGCTTCTCTGGAACACTATTAATGTTAAAAGCTTTTCCTGCGATCCGATAGATGCTTGCCTTAGTAGTCTCAAGTTGAAGCTCTAGATCTGCTTTTAGGATCTCTAGACGCTTAATATCAATGTCTGCGCCACGAAGTTCCATAGCACAAATGACTTCTAGAACATCCATCTCTAGCTTGAAGATGCCACGCAAACCGTCTTCATCCAACTTACTAGATAAGTGAAGCCATAACTTCCAAGTCCACTCAGCATCTAGGGCAGCGTAAGTAGCAACCTCTTCAAAGGAATACTTCTCAACTTCTTTACCAACACCCTTAACCATGTGATATCCGAACTCACGTTGCAGGCAATCATCAAGACCTAGGTTGTTACGGTTCTGAGTATTAAGAATAAAAGATGCATTCAAGGTACAGGCATAAGGCTGTGCCGGGATGTTCCCGATATATTTTGTGACACTCTGCAAGTCAAACTTGAGGTTGTGCCCAGCCTTTACCTTAGAGCTGTTAAGTAAAGGCTTAAGAGCCTTGAATACTTCAGCTGGGGTCAACTGCTCTGGAGCAGGACCAAAGATACGTGTGGCTTTGCGTTCGTCTTTACTGTAGTCGGTGGGGCGTAGTTCTAAGCCTTTTTCAAGACGAGCATGTGCTGACGGTAGTAACGGATACTCTGTGCGAAGGTAGTCTCCGTTAGGGTGTCCCATAGGGATTACATCTACTCGATCATATGTAGCCATAGAGATCCAAGTAACGATGTTCTGTCGTGGGTCTCCGCGATGATCGCCAACTGTTTCAACGTCAAATGCAAACGCATCTACTTTGTCGTACGCAGAAACCAAATCATTAAGTTGTTTGGTGGTCGTAATAATATTCATTGTGCTCCTGATGATTAGGGAGCTGGGGGCCTGTAAGAGAAAGGAGGTAAAAAAACCAGGCCCCCAGCAACTATAGTGGGTTAGAGCTGTCCAGCGATTTCACGAGCAATCTCTTCAAGTTCAGCCTTTGACGGAATGTGAAGTGCTTCCGGTCCAAGTGGCTTCATTGTTTTGATTAGCTCTGACGCTGCTACAGGATCGATTTCCCAATCATCAGCAAGATCGCGTTCCTTAACAGGAGAGATAGAGTACGCGGTCTTTGTACCTGTACCGGACTTGCTAACAGCCCAGTAAAGATCTGGACGGTCAAGTGGTCCAGTTTTCTTATCGGTGTGGAGCTTTTCAAGCTGACCACATAGACGGACGCCTACAACCATAAGTTCAATCTTAGGTTCTTCGGCAGAGAGATTAACAACAGAGAAAGCAAACTTTTGATCTGGCTTGCTGCCTACTGCGATTAGTGGATCGCCCTCACCAATACTAATAAATGAGCGCTTGCCCTGACGGTTAACCCAGTGCTGCATAAAAGTCATTGGTTCGCCAGAGATGAATTTGATTAGCTGAACGTCCTCTGTAAACTTAAAGTCGTTCGCATACTTTTCGTTGGACTTAGCAACTGCTTTCTTAGCTGCTGCCCAACCTGATTGAACTGTAGAAGAACGATCAGTTGTATCGTTTTCATTTTCTTCTACGAACATTTCCTCAAGCTCTGCCTGAGTTGGATTGTGCATTGTGTCAACATATGAGTCGACGTTAGGTGTGTCTTCTTTATCAATACGAATACCCATTTGGGGTACTCCTTTCATAGCCATAGCCATAGTCATAGTAGATTCAAGAAACGGATGTTTCTTGTGTGTGAATCCTATCCCATTTCTCCATTAGTTCAATAGATAAATCTGGATAACGATTCCAATCAATCCGTGGAGCTTCAAGAAGCCCACGAGATTGAAAGCTTTCGATAGTTGCTTCGACGATTGCTCTGCTGTACATCCGCCATCCGGGCTTCTTTACACCATTAACAACCATTGACTTCAGGCGATAGGGTGCACGTGGTATATAACCTTTTCGTTCCCAAAGCCTCAAAGTAACTAACGGTCTGCCTAACGCAAGAGCTAACGCACCTGCACTAAACAATTCAATCTCTTTACCTGTCGGTAAAGTTTTTACCTGTGGATCGGAATCCCAGGAACCTACTGTAGCAGATTTTCTGACCTTTGCTTTTGGGTCAGGTTCCCTGCGCTTACGTTTAGAGCCAGGATAATATTCATCAAGGCTACTAAATAACTTATCTACCTCATCGTTCATGATTTACTTGGAATGAATGCCCAGGTAATCTTCTTAGGAAACATGGTATCAATTTCTTCTTCGGTAAGCAAACCCTCGTAAAGACAAGCCATAACCGCGTCTTCATTAAGAACAGGCATCTCTACAAAGCAACGCTTATCTAAACCTTTTTCTTTTAGAATTCGTTCTGCTTCTTCTAGATCCAAGCTTTGTGATACGCGGCGCTCGCGCTTCAAAGAAACGTAGCCACCTACTTCTTCAGGAAGCTGAAACCACTTGTGTCCCTTGTCATCTTCTTCTCCTTCAACATCTACAAGATCTGAAAGGTAAGACTTCACTTGGGTAAGTTCTTTTGTTGCGTCATCAATTTTATTTTTCAAGAATACAAAGTTACGTACTTTAGTTAATAGACCATCTTCAGAAGATACAACTCTAGATGGTTCTTCGATCTTTGCCATGGTGCCCTCTCTTTTTGTTAGTGAGCAGTTTAGGGACATACTCAGGTCACTGTCAAATTAATGGATCTCGATTACCTTTGGTTTCTTTTCCTCAGGGAGTTCCTGACTGAGGACGATACGAAGCATACCATCCTTCATCTCAGCGCTGTCAACCACCACGTACTCAGCTAGAGCAAAGTCTTGCTTGAAGTCACGGGAAGCGATACCTTTATGAACATAGTTGTCCACAGATGGTAGGGACGAACCTTCTACTGTCAATGTTAATTCCTTGACAGAGATCTTAATGTCTTCTTTTGAGAAACCGGCCACAGCGATCTCCAGGACATAGTTGTCCTTGGACTTGTAGATGTTATATGGCGGATAAGAGGTCGCCTTAACATCAGACGAGATTGTCTTTAGGGTTTCAAATAACGGATCAAACCCAATAGCCCAACGTTCAAACTGTGGGAATAAAGAGTTGATTGTTACTGGGGTTGTTGTAATGCTTCCAGATCCTGGCTTCTTGTGCCAATCGTAATCTGGGTATTTTTTGTTGCCTTCGTGAGGCATGGGAATTAAAGCCATAATTATCTCCTTAGACGATAACTAGTAAAAGATCCCCCATTGTGGGCAGATCAGGGTGGTTAATAAGTCTACGAGCAGACTAACTTACTAACCGTGATACAGAAGGCTTTACATAAGCTCGTTGGCCTTCAGGCTTGTCCTCCGTCGATAAACAACGTAGGGGCTTTCGTATCGTGGAGATGTTCAGAATCGAACTGAAGTCTTACAAGTTCCGCATGCGGTTTTTCTTGTAATCGACGCCATTTCATCCCCCGGTGTCAGCCACGGCTTTGGTTCTTAACCTAAACCACCTGCTGACTGTTATACCTAGTCACGACCGCAGAGCAATCTCCATCAGCCTGAACGCCTTCGTATGATGCAGGTGACAGTGTAAGTTTCAGTATAACTAACTTTGCATGAGTTGTTCAGACCCATACTCCGTGCTGGTCTTCCTGGGATCGAACCAGGGGCCTAGGAGTTAACAGCTCCCCGCTCTGCCGCTGAGCTAAAGACCAAAGATGTAACAACTATAGCAGAGAAATTATTCCTCAATATATTTTTTTAATGCCTCGATTATCACCTCTGTGACGGTGCGCTCTTCGATGGCAGCTTTATCCTTTACGGCATTCCAGATCTCATTAGAGACTCTGATAGTCCGCGTCGGGGTCTTAGGTGCGTTAGGCATACATATATTTTAAACCGTAATGTTCTGTAAGAAAGCTCTAAGTGACCCCGCAGTTAAAGCAACCCCACCGGTTGAATCAATACCTTCTCCATCCACTACAGCCCCTGCTACAGCTAGTTTTTGGGTAAGCATGGCATGCTGACGTTCCTCAATAGAACCATCCATTAGGAAGTCTTGTACGACTATGGTTTTCCATGTACTAGACGCACGACGAATACGACCATTACGCTGTACAGCGAGGCCAGCATTCCACGGCAAGTCGTAATTAATAAGTAGGTTAGCCTGAGGAAGATCCACGCCATACCCACCAGCATCAGAACTAACAAGGATGCGAGTACCAGGCTGAGTCTGAAACTTAAGCTTAGATTCTTCTTTAGCCTTTGCATTCATCTCTCCGGTATACGGTGCGCTACCCCAATCCATAATCAAGGCATCACGAATTATATCCACCATGTGGACATAGCTGGTGAATATAACTAGCTTATTCTTTTCATCAGAGTTCAAAAAGTTATCTACATACTCTTTGAGAGCAGCAAGCTTTGGCCCCTTAGTAACACCTTCTAGACGGCCTTCATCTCTAAGACCCCCCACATACCCAGAAGAGTCTGCAGAGAAGTCTAAAAGCTGTGGGTGGTCACAAAGCATACGCAAAGCAGTTAGCTTAGACATGATTCGACCACGAAGTGCGTCAGCTCCCTCAAAACTATCTGCTTGACCGTAGTGACTAAAAATGTCAAACGATGCGCCATATGAATCCATAGCTTCATCTAAATCATTGAGGATCTCTGTAGCAATACTTCTATAGAGTTTTCTAGACGCTGAATCAAACTGTACAAGAATTGGCTCAGCAAAGATTGTTTCTGGTAGGTACGGTGCAACGTCTTCATCTGATTGACGTTTACGTACGCATGCTTCCATCAAAGTCTTATTAAGAATAGGAAGGTTGCGGTAACGTTCTACACCACCAAAGCGGTTACGAACAATAAATGTTTGATCAAAGAGATCAAAGCGTCCTAACAATGATGGGTCTACAAACTGCATAATTGAATACAGTTCTTCAGGCTTACCGTTTTCTACCGGAGTACCTGTAAGTGCAAACTTGTAGTTACTCTTAAGCTTCTTTACATATTTTGATCGTTTTGATCTGAAGCTTTTGATTGCGGTTGCTTCGTCGCAGACAATGAATCCTGTAGAGAGCTGTCGTATATGCTCCCAGTCGTTAACAATTTGCTCGTAGTTAACAATGACGTAATCAACCCCCGAAGATTTCCAATCGATCGCTTCTTCGTATTGGGCAGCACGTTGTTTTGGCGTGCCGTCAATGACCAAAGGCTTTGAAGATCCATCAGTGAATTTCCTAATCTGTTCTGCCCATTGATACTTAAGGCTAGAAAGACAGATTATAAGGCCAGGCTCCCGGATTGAACCGTTGTCCATCAACTGTTCGAGCGCAGCAATAGTCAATACTGTCTTCCCAAGCCCTAAATCGTAAGCTACCAACATCTTGCCTCGGCTGCACATAGCTTCGACAGCCTCTGGTTGGTAAGGAAGTAGTGTTCCTGTGAAGGTCATACTAGTTCGTCTCTCCTCCAATGAATGAAAGACTTAATATAAACAATTGCGTAAGCAACAGCAGAGAATATAAACCCATACTGGTCTGTAATAACTGCGTAGGTAATCCAAATAGCTTCGTTAGCTAGAAGTACTAACCAACCCCAAATAGTTTTCTTACCTACAAAGTAAATACCGCATACGCCAATGGCAGCTAAAATCCAGGACCAATAAGCCCACATAGTCGCCCCTAACTGTAGATTGCGGATTCTCCGAATACGCAGTGCTTTGCATTTTCAATACCATATAGTACCTGATCTTTGGTCATGTCCCCGATATCTTTGACACCACTGTCTCCGTAGGCAAAGAACCAACACTCCATACCAAGCTTCTTAAGCTTAGCAAACATTTCTTTGGATGCTTTTTCTCCGGCCGGATCGATCTTGGGGTTATCAAATGCAAGGATTAACTTATCAGCTTGACGCATGAGCTCGACCTGCTCAGCGCTTACTGAAGCTCCAAAGGTAGAAACCCCAGAGGTCCCTACTTTTAAAGATCTTAGATATACCGTATCTAGGGGAGATTCTACTACAATCATAGTTCCACCAAACCATACGTCCAAACCAAATAAGGTCTTGGACTTTTGAACACCAGCCGGACGGTTTCTAAAGAGTCGATTGCTCTGACCCTTCTCTTGCCAACCCATAAGCTTTCCACTATCAGCATGGCGGATAGGTGTGATCCAAGCCTCTTGACGCCTATCCCACTTAACATCGTGATCGAAGCAAGCAACCTCAGTTAACTTACGAGCCTGCAGAGCCCAGTCAGGTGGGGTATCAAAGACAGCAAGACGGGCTTCGCTCATCTCAACTGGTCTAGGGATTGATACGTAGCTGTTACGCATCTCTTCCATCTGCTTTACAAGAAGGTCAAGGTCTACCTCAACGTTAGCTCGCAGCCAATCTTTAGCTGCCTCTAGATCAAGTCGTCCCCACTCTGTCTTAAGCTCTAGCACTTCCGCGACAAGAGTTATAAGAGTTCCTTTGTATCCACAGGAGAAGCAGTGGTGGACACCAGTCTCAGCGTTGATAGACCAGGATGGATTGTGATCTTCTTTACCGGTTCTCTCTAGGTGCATGGGACACCAACCATTCAGCTCGTCATTCCGCTGATTGGTTTCGATACCTAACCGTAGTAGAGCTTGCTCTACATCGCCTTCTCTATACATTAGTCCACCGGTGTTGGAGCGGTTGCAAGCGCACCGCATAGCGCACATTCCATATCAAGCATGTAGAGAGAAATCTCTCCGTCTTCAAACATAGCCTGTACCTTCCACAGCATGGATCCGCAGATGCATACATGCAGAGGCGCTTCTTTATCTCTAAGATCTAAACTCATACACGTACCCGTTTCCTACGACGCATTAGACGTCGTTCATGAGGAGTTGTTCCTCCCCAAATACCGTCCAACTCTGGATGACTTAAAGCATACTCAAGGCAGTTTAGCGTTAGCGGACAGCTCTTACAAATAGCCTTAGCTGTATACATATCTGCATACTCTTCAGGTGTCGAATCTGTAAGGTCATCCCGCTCTTTTGTAAAGAAGAGTTCAGGATCTACCTGTGCACAAAGCTGACTACCATCAAACAATTGGTGTTCCGAATAGAGTTCCATACTCCTCAAACTTTCCTTCCTCCCAGTCCCACAACAGGTCACTTGTAGCGGGTCCACAGTTACGGCTTGCTACGATCTTAAGCTCACGAGATGTATCGTCTTCTTCATCCTGCTTTTGTAGACCAAGGATCACATCCGAGTCCTGATAGAACGAGGATGAATATCCAATGGCGTCCGCGGAAACTTGACGCTTCTTCATCTTCCAGAGAAGCACCTGTGTGGAGACGACAATAGGAATCTCTTTAGCCATAGCAAGGTGCTTGAGGCCACGAGTTATATTGGTTAATGCTTGAGGGGAGTTGGACTCGCCACTGATCTCGTCAAGCATCAAGTAGACACCGTCAACAAAAACAATGTTGGGACGAAGCTTGTCAATCTTTGCTGCAAGCCCCGTAACTGTCATTGCTGATACTGAGTCGGTTAGATAGAAGTTATGCATGCTCTCCATCTTTGTGAGGGCTGCTTTGTATCGAGCTTCCTCATCCGGATTTAGAGAGCCACGTATAAGTCGAGAGTGTGCAATCTTGGCACGCATCGCATCGTGACGATGTTGCTGTTCAATGTTAGTCATCTCAAAAGATTGGAACATTGGAACAAAACCATCTTCGTGAATGTTAACTGCAACCTGCATTGCAAGCACAGACTTACCGGTCTTAGGTGGTGCAATGATTGTTACAAGTTGTCCTGGTTGTAAACCGGCAGTTGCCTGATCAATAGTTTTAAACCCGGTAGCCATACCAAGCAAACCGTTAGGACGAGTCTTAACACTTAGGTACTCATCAAAACGAGTCATAGGATCTTTGGTTAGATCAATGTCTGTTGACTCTGAAACACCCTCGTCAGCTATAAGAGCTACGCCTCGGCTCATAGCAGAGATAGCTGCGTTGTGATCTCCCTGAGAGATCGCCTCTGCAGCGTTCTGTACTACGTCAATAGTGTGCTGACGTTTCCGGTACTCAATTAGTTGATCTACAAGATACTCAAGAGAGTCATCGACTGCCAAGAGATTGTAGGTAGGGAAGTTATCTTTTACTGTAACCGCTGTAGGGACTTCACTGTACTTAGTCCAATGCTGTCGTAAGAACTGCCAGACCTGTCGATTTTCATCAACAAAGAACCAACCGTCTTGTACTCCTGCTTCTAACAGCGGGGCGATATCACGGGTGCGGATAGCACGAGACAGTAATCTGATCTCATTATCTGCTGCCATTAGACCTTCCCCTCAATATTAATGTACTTGCTTCCATATCGTAAACCACGTTCCGGTATATCCACAACTCCCTTTAGCTCTGGTCTGTAAGGAAGCTCCGCAACAAAGTCAGCAACAACCGGGTATGCGTGGTAATAGTTAAATGGATTAGTTCCAAGATTGTCTAGATCTTCTTGAACACGATCCATTTCTTTTTGTGTATACCCAAAGCCAACTAGCTCTAAGCGGTACTCGTATTTTTCAGCAAACCTCCAGAATAAAGATAGAGACTGCCGATTGTAGGTAACCTGCTCACCGACAATAGGGATGCCAAGTACTTTTTTAAAAGTAGGTGAACGATCGATTATGCAATCTAGTGCGACTGCTACTCGAAGAGGAACCTCATTAGAAATGTCGCCCCCCTTCATAATTAGATTACCTCGATTTTTCCATAGTCAATCAGAAGCTTACGGAATAATTTTGGATCTCGACTAGCGATGATGGTGTCAAGTTTGGAAGCACGCTTGGATACCTCTGTTGGGTAAATGCCACCATTCTCCTGCATACGAGTCTTAACAAAACGAATGTGCTTACACTGGCTACGGGAATCAAAACCAACGCAGGTACAACGAAGCTTATCTGTAGAGACGTTCATCTCTACTTCGTGCACGCCAGTATCAGATAAGAATAGCTGAGTAAGCTGCCAGTAATTCATCTTTGTCCTAATCATCGTCGTCGATCCCCTCCAGTAGCAATTATGTCAAGAGGAACAAAAGCTTCATGCCCAAAGCTCCCCATAGATTCTCCATACATCGAGTCCCACTTGTCTAAAGAATAGTTGGTTGTAACGATAGTTGGCAACCCAGCATTGAAACGTGCACGTAGTAAAGCATCAAAAGTGTTTTCAGCCCACCCGCTTGCAGTTCTGTACTCCTTACCTAGATCATCAAGAACTAGAAGTCGAACATTGTTTTCACGACTTGACTCTCCGTAAAGCCCGTTAATCAATAACTCTACTGAGTCATCGAACTCTGACCATTGTTGCTTTTGCAAACGCAGAAGCTTTGGGTAGTCAAGAAACATTACCGGTCGCTTAACAGTTGAGCCAGGTGTATTCCAACCAAGCGGTGCCATAGTACGAATTAATGTTTGAGCAGTTACAGAAGCAAGAGTTGTCTTACCATGCCCCGGCTCTCCCTGAAGTAGTAGGCCTAAACCACACTTCTTATCGCCAACAGCAGTAATAACGCGACCCTCTTCTACAAGACTGATCCACTTCCTAATCTCATCTACTACTGGGTTTGGATCTAAATCAGAAAACTCCCACCCAACGCTTTTTGTTGGGAAGCTGGCAGCATTGATCTGTGCTCTAACACTTCCAGGTAACTCTGCTAGTGAATACATTAGTCCTCCAGTAACTTAAGCATTTTCTCTTGATGCTTCTTCAAAGCATCCTCATCACCTTCTGGTTGTTCATCGCGGTGTACTACTCCGTGAATGGTCGGATAGTATGCCACAAACCTACGCCACAAGGGTTCACCGATTCCAGGGTTACGAATCAATCTAGGATCAGCAAAAAACATTCTAATCGCTTTAAGCATTCCAAGTCTAGTTGCACCTTCACCAAGCATCTTGTGCATCCAGGAACGGAAGTGATCACGATTCATCTGACCTGGAGTTCCAGGAGCAGCGTCACGCATCAAGTCATAGAACTCAGCGATGATGTCATTGCTGTCCCACAGCTCTTCAGGGCGTTCGTTGCGACGCATGTGTTTTGGCACTGCCTCGAACATAGTCTTCTTGTACTTCTCGTTCAAACGCTTCTGACGATCTTCGATCTTTCCGACGGCGCCTGGTGTTGCTTCAACTTCTTCGCTGATGCGGAGGCGGCGGGGTTTGGGATCTTCTTGCTCTTCTTTTTCAAAAGGCCAACTCATTTCAACTTTCCCTTCGGACGTAGTCCCTAAAGATAAAGTACGTAGTACTTTATCTTTCTTTAAGCTAAGCGACTTAGTACTAGTATTAGTATTAGCTACTGCACTACTGTCAATGTATAGACTGCCTGAAAACCCGTCGTCGGTCAAACCGTCGTCGGTGATTCTAATGAATGGCATATTCAGAGACTCTTCAGCAAATTTCCAATTTGTTCTGAACTGACCTTTAACGCGATGTTTCTCCATCGTGATGTAACCAGCAAGCTTTAGCTCATTCATTGCAGAACGAATCGCATCACGTCCTTCGTTAATGTCTGGACGATCAGCTGCTTCTTCTGCGGAAATTACTCTGCCGATTTGTAAATAGAAATAAAAAAATCCGACAGCACGTTTTGACAGTCGTGGATCTGTTGCGGGTGATTTCATAGTCCCTCCTTCAGGAGGAGACTCTAGCGGGGTAGAACTCGATCAGGCAAATTTGTCTTGGCCGGGGCAGAAAGCTGCTCTACCAGGATAGACATTACTAGGCCGCCAAAGGTCGCTGCAAGGCCGTAGACGGCCAAATAAGAGAGTTTGGTATCCAGGACTAGGCAGAACCCTAAAGCCGCTACAAGACCCAGCAGACCCCGCCATTTGCCTAGTTGAAAAATTAAACCTTCTACGGCGGTAAGAATACAGGCGGTAGCCATAGATGCTATTAACACTGTAGTCATATTGACCCCCTACTGTCTAAACACTACTCGATCTAGGTAGAATACTCTACCAGCTCCTAGAGCATCCGGAGTCGCCTCAACATATAGCTGAGCTGTTACTGCACCGGAGATCTCAGACTTAGGCGCATACGTAGAGAAGTATGCCCAACGATCACTGTGGATAACTCTAGCTGTGTAGGTTTTCTGAACAATAAGAACATCAGCCTCATCGTAGAACCTAGCCTTGATGCTGTAGGAACCGTAGGCGTCTTCGTTTTCTGGTTTGATAGCTGCAGAGATGTAGTACCCCGCTAAATAATCAATCTTAGTTTTTTCACTGTGAATACCAAAAGTAGTTGCTGCTGTAGAAGTGATGTGACCAAACGCAGCTCCGTGAGTTGTGAACTCATCAAACAAAGATCCACGAGTTACTTGACGTTCAAGATTAGACGAGTCTTCTACCCAGCCTTCAATGCCTTGTTCAAAAGAAGGAGATTTCAAAATAGAAGGGGTTAGTTCTGGATAGTTTGGTGTTGGGAATCCCGGTTTGATTTCCCAGCTAGATCCGTTAGGCATAATAAGTGGGAGAGTTTCCGCAAGTCTAATAAGTTTATTGGTGTAGTTAGTCCATCTATAGCTTTTTCCAGAGGAGGTAGCTGGAAACTCCCAGGTGCAATCAGCCGATTGGATGTACTCATTTGCAATAGGGTTTGCTGGAGCAGGCGCACCTGAACCATCAAAGTAAGTACTAGGTTCAATACCTTCTTCTAACATAAGTCCGTCTACGTAAAGAATATCCCCTGCTTCTGCATTCTCTAAATACAACCAAACTTTTGCTGAAGGGTATCCTGAGTCAACACCGTAAGCAGGAGACACCGCAGTAACGTGGATACGTTGAGCTTCGGTTGTTAGCTCAAGTGGGTCGGAATCTACTACGTAATCTTGAACTGGATAATACAGACCATTTTCATCAGAAAGAATAGTTGTCTGTTCTTCCGAAGTCAGTAGAGATGAAAACTCTAATCTGGCAATAACATTTTTATTTGTATTAGATGTTACGTAAGCACTAAAGGTATAGCTATCAGATGCGTTTACAGGAACCCATTCAGTACAGATTGCTGCGGTACCTTCTTGAGTAGTTGTGAATTTTCCAACTTTTGTACCACGAATAATGGCAGCAGCAGGTGTAGAAGAGGTTGCTAATGTTCCGTTTAAAGATAACCACCCGGAGGTGTTAGTCTCAAATGATGGGTTATGTAAATAGTTAGTATTATTACCACCAACATAGACAAGTACTTTTCTAGCGTCTTCGTAGTAAGAGCTATTAGGTGCTTCTGTAAACTCAAACATATCAAAGAAAATATTAGTAGCTGCTGCAGCCGTTGTAGCTACAATAGTTACTGCTGCATACACTGCGTTGTCTGGAGCTACTTCCCCACTAACGCTTGAATAAAACGGTTGAAAACTTTCAGTTAAGGTTACTGTAGGCGCAGTGTTTTGAGCAATGGTAATTGAATTACCTTCTCTGTCAAACCAAGTAATTTGTGCTCTTACTGTTCCACCGTTTGCTGAAGCCAAGATCCTTGCACGCCCTGTAAAAATATACTTAGTATTTTCTTTTACAGGTATTCCATAAAGAATTTTACTTGATGATGTTTCAGGCAAGTTTAGGTTATGTGTACCAGCGGATCCGTTGCTAAGAGACATAAACCCAAGAGCTCTTGGAGCAAAGTATGGGTTAGGGTTGTTGTATGTAACAGTAGGTGGAGCAATATTCACACCAAAATCTGCTACTGAATCAGCATAGTGTCTATGAGTAATAGTTCCAGTTTGAGCTACCCATCTTCCAACAGACTCTTCAAAAGAAGAATCGTTGTAGTCAAGCATTAAATTCTTTCCATTAACTACTCTAGTAGACCAGTGAGTTAGGGCTGTGGTGCAGGCAATAACACTTTCGGTTGTGCCCTTCTTTGTGTTTACCAACTCACTTACTCGGTACACACCTCTATGGTAGATATCTCCTAGGGTAGGTTCGTATCTAAATCCGCGATCCTCAATCTTGCTTTTTAATAGCTGCACTGGAGTAAAAGCATACTCGGAAGACTTTTCAAGGATGTTTGCTTCTGCACGAAGCTTGTCGTAAGCAAAAGCATATGCAGATAAAACATTAGTAAAGTCGTTAGTCTGTGGTTCTCCAATTCCGTCACCGCTGTTGAATCCAGAGTTCAACCAGGCAGCAGGAATCCACTTTTCCATTTTTGTTAGTGTAGGAATTATGTCTTCACTTACAGAAATAACATTTGCGTTTCCGCAGTTAATCCAAGACGTGCCGTTAAATAGCCAGAAGGAATATGTGATCTGAGTGTTCTCATCTACGTCTCGATCTACAGCTGATAGGCGATATGAGTTAATTTCTCCGCTATCAATGATCACTCCTTGATATGGGTTATCTGAAGCACCCTGATAGTTACGTACAACCATCCAGTGGGTAGGTGACGGATCATCCGGATCTGTTAAAACGGAAGTCCAATATAGGGATATGGTTCTATATCTAAGACAAAGAGCTTGAAGGCTTACGTTGTAATAGGCACGGTTATTCTCGATCTGACCGTACTTAAGTCCGGGAGATCCATATACCGCAAACGAATAACGTGCCATTAATTACATACCTGCTAGTAGGAAAGGGTCAAAACGAATAGCTTCTGCAGTCTGTAGTGCCGCATTAGCTGTGGTATTAAGTGTAGTGTATTCAGAGCTTCCTACGTACAAGACGTTAGCGTTTCCGACCTTAGGTAGTCCAGCACCAGAGATAGCAAATACAACGGCGTCTGTAGAGTTCTTTGCTTCAAACAGGTTGCTTGTAGTTGTTGCGCTAGAGTTCTTTAAAGTAAGGGCTGTAGCATTTGAAACAGTCATGTTATCTCCAGCCTTACGAACGTATGGAGATGTAGCAAGGCCGTTTACCAACCCAGCTTCAATGTTGTTTATTCGCTGGTCTAAAGAATCCCAGGTAGCTGTGGCTGTAAATGTTCCAGAGTAGTTTGAGCTAAGGAGACCGTTGTTAGCATCAGCGGTTCCATTGAGGGCAAGCTCAATAGCACGAACCTCATCCTGCAGAGCATTGATATGGTCTGCAACGATAGTATCCTGTAGGTCTACCTTTGCTGTAAAGGGACGAACGGAGTTGGGAAAAAAGGCTGGCATCTTACTTCCTCTTCTAGGCGATTCCGCCGGTTACGTTGAATACCAAGTTGGCAGGCAACAAGTATCCAATCTGATTTGGGCTTAGTGAGATTGTACCGACAGTCGAGGCATTAGTAGTGTTGAACTTTGTAAGATCTACAGCATCTACACCTTCGATCCTAGCAATTGTTGAGATTACAGAGGATGTCGGAATTGATCTACCAAATGTATTCTTCTCATAAGAGAACAGACCGCCTGTGTTTAGCAAGGCTTTAGAAATAGCTAGCTTAACTGCTGCCTGCTTGTAAGCGGAATCAACAGTTAAATTAACTGTTATGTAGATAGGGGTGTAGGTAGGGTACTGAACAGTAACGGTTGTACCTACAGGAATCTTGTCTTCTAAGTACTTAGATACTTCTCCAGAGATTACGTTCCAAGCACTGGTTGGAACCCCACCACCAATACCCGGTGTTGTAGATCCGTCATCCTGAGATTGAACGTAGACAGTAATGTTGCTATAGACGCTGCCTACAGCTTTTGCTTTACCTACCTGAGATACTAACAAGGTTAGATACTCATAGTCAGCTAAAGTAACTGCACGCTTTCGTGCAACAATCGCTGCTTTAATTTTCTTTCTAAGCTGTGTTGCTGAGTCTCCATCTGCACCACCAAAAGCCGCTGCTTCGTTTGTAGCAGTTACTAGAGATAATGTTTCTGGGTTTCCGCTACCAGGAATAAAAGTAATTTCTTGAATAGCGTTAGCAACTACGTTTCCTGCTAATCCCGTACTAACTTTGTACAAGGCACTGATTAATTGGTTTACAGGAGGTATGTATCCGTTTACACCGTCTCCAAAAATAATAGATGTTGTACCGTCAGTATTAAGGCTGGTAGTAAAAACAAGATCTGCAGGGCCTGAGTTTACAAGGCTATCTACATATCTCCATGGGGAGAATGCGATGCCCTGACCTACATACACAACTAAGCTGTTGTCTACAACACCTACGTCAAAAAGAGAAAACTCTTGGTTAGCTGTGCCGTCTGAAGTTCCAAGACTTACAGGCAGAGGTTTGTAAGTTGTTGGGCTAATCAAGTCTGGACGATCAGTGTTTGCAGTTTTTCCTTCACGTGCTAAAACAGTAATGGTTTGTCCAGGCTGTAGCTGTACAACTGCTTGAGTTGTTTCGTAATAGATTTCTGTATAATCTCCGTAGGTTAACGGAGCCATAACCTGTGTACCAGTAGGTAGGTCTACGTTGATATCACTGTTGTTAGTAAAGGTTACAGATACTTGAGCTGGAGTTGGGCCGGAAGGCTTGTATCCGTACAGTTCAGCAAAACGAAGTAAGGTTTCTGTTTTAACTGCGGTATCGATAGATGTTTCATTTGCAACTCGATCTAGGTAATACGACATGATGTCGCCCATGTATGCAAAAGACTCCACCATTACAGAGCCTAGGTCTGATGGATCATCAGCTTCCCACTGGAAACCTGTACGTGTGTTTATGAGGTTAATCAGGTCTGCTTTTAGACCTTCATAGTCTCTAGAGGTATAGTCGATCTGCATTATGCTCCCGCTCTTTCTATGATTCCGTTAGCCCCAAAGATTGCTGTATTAATTGATATAGAGGTTATTTTAGCGTCTGGTAGCTCAACAATCACCTTGATGTTGGCAAAACCTTGTTCGTCAAGGTTCTCAAGCTCTAGCTTGTCTATACGAAGTTCAGGTAGCCAGGTAGATACGGCATCAGTTATGGCAGTTCTAGCGGCTAAAAAGAAGTCCTCTTCGTTTTCAAACAAAGCCCTAGCGATATCTGTTCCGTACTCTGGAAGCATAGGTCGTTGTCCAACCTGGGTAGACAACAGGGTTAGTAGCCTATCGAGGTAGATCTTAGACTCAGTAGTAACAGTATCTACCTTTCCAAAAGGATCTAAAGTAAATGGGAAGTTTATGGTTCTCATTGTTGGGCTCCAATCCATACAGGGTACTCAGGGTCTCCAGCCTCAAACATTGCCCAAACTTTGGTTCCTGGCTGAGGAAGGTATTTACCTATCAAGTTTATGGTTGCAATCATTCCAGGTACTGCCGGTCTAGTTGGGTTAGAAGATGCTGAGTAATAAGTAAGTTTTGTGTTTGCATCAGGAGATGAGAATACAAACTCAATATAATCCTTAGCATTTAAGTCCAAGATAAAGTTAGCAACCATAACTGTTTCTCCGCCGCCTCCAGAGATAGTAACTCTGGTATTAGAGTCTGGGACATTTACCCCGTTCTTCCTTAACCATAGATCTACAGTAGTGCTGTTTGCATTAGACTTTGTAAATACTGCGGAGAACATTACAAAGTAATCCCCGGTTTCCTGAACAGTGATCTTTCCGTTACTAATAGTAATTTTGTTGGCATCTTGAGTTGTAAAACTTGAGTTAACAACAGTAGCTGTGTTGGCTCCAGCTACTGTTTGATTAGCGCTAGTTGTAAAAGTGCCGTAAGGAAAACCTGTCTGTGCTGTAGCCCCTAAGCATCCAGGAGCCCAGTCAGTTGTTGCAATACCTGTTGGTTGCAGAATCTGTAGCTTAACTCTGCCCTTCTTTAAAGGATCCTTATTGTCTACAACCTTTGCGCTGTATACGCCAAAAAAACGTACACGACCCAAAGGGTCTACCATGTAGTTTAAATCTTGTGTAGTATCTGTACTCACAGTACCTGATTACCTTTCGTTGCAGCCCAAGCTGTAGTCCTCTTTACAGAAGAAAAATCTGGCACATCATTCTGATACAGGTCTGGGGATGTTGAGTCTGTTGCAAGCGCTGTGTCAGTAGCCTTAATATTAACAGACTTTATAGGTGCGGTATAGATTGGGGTATTGTTAACAGAGAAGGCATAATCTACAAGAGTAGAAGAAGATGGCTCAATTTTTTGTCCAGCAATCTCTGCGTTTACATCTCGAGTATCAGAAGATTTAGATGCGTTTGGATTTACATCGCCTAACACATCTGTGCCAAGCTCCACCTCTAACATATAGTTAGCCTGAGTTCCACCAAAGATATGTGTAACTTTTAATACTGTCCAGTAACCCGACATGCCGTTTGGCAAACCGTCAAGGTAGATAGGTTCGTATGGCTTAACGCTAGCTTCTCCAACAAGAACAGCTTTAGCTCTGTACGCATATCTTTTAGCATCGGCTAAGTCACTAGCAATAAATTTTGATTCGGTTAAGCTAGTAGTAACCTCATGCACCTGGTGGCGCTTGTACTTTGCCTTAGGTTTGCTACTGGAAGTTACCTTAGAAAATCTAGATGCCATCAAAGTACTCCTCACTAGGAACAACTTTTCCACGACCTTGAGCAGTATCAAAGACCTTAGTAGGGTGTGTTGTAGTAATAGCTCCTCCGGAAGAAGTACTTATACCGGTCATGACTCGATCAACGCGAACGCCTAATTCAATAGAGTCATCTGAAACAATAGGTCTAAACTCTAGGCAAGTTCCTATAGATCGCTGTTGTTTTGTTATGCCGTCTTTGTATTTAAAGTATGGGGCACGAGCTTTCTTATCTTGAAAGATCTTATTCTTAGACATGAAAAAGATAGTTGTGTTTTCTGCTTTAAGAGCAAACCCTGTCTGCTTCGCAAGTCTACGCATAAGCTGCCAGTCGGTTTGTCCAGCTTGAACAATAGAGTTTCTTAGACGTGGGTGACGTTGAGTAACTGCCTTCAACCCCTGTTTCTTAGCAATCTTTGCAATTACTTGGTCAGCTGTGACTTTCTTATAAATTTCTTGAGAGCTATCTTTTAATACAGAGGAAGCCGACACGCACCAGATTTGAGTTGAGTGTGCAGCCATAGTAGAGGCAGGGTCAATCTCGTATACGTAACCTTCAAAAACAGATTGGTTTGAACCACTTGTGTATGTAAACTTTACCGGGTCTCCAGACACAATAGATGTTTCATCTTTTCTTGGTTTACCTTTAAAGGTTAACAAAAGAACGTCATGAGACTCAACCTCTTGATGAAGCTCAGCTCCAATAAGCATTAACTCAAACAAAGGAGTCTTTGGAAAGGTTACGCTAAAACTAGAGTTATATACGGAACCGCTAGATTCCTTAGCATAGTTTTTAGAGGCTGTATATAGGTTATCTACCGACATAAGGAATCCTTATCTCTGTACCAGGCTCTATAGAAAACGGATCTGTTATGGCAGGGTTTACCTCCATAATTTTCCACCACAGCAAAGGTGTAGTCAGGTACTTTTTAGCTAGGCTTGAAAGGTTATCTCCGTATACCCAAACGTGGGTTAAGAAGTTAACTTGACCTGCTGAAGTAAAGTCTCTGTATACAGCAATGTCATACTCGCCAGTAGTCTTGTTAGGTATCTGAGCAAGGGGACCTTCAAAGTAACGAGAGATACGTGTGATATTACTCATTTGCTTGTAGCCTCCTTATTTACGCCAGCAACATACTGGGTCTGCTTCTCAGAGAATGCCTTCTGTACTTCGTCGCTAGTCTCACTAATAACTGGGTAACGAACCATAGTTATGTCTACAGTACTAAACATAGGTACCATAAGCTCATTAAAAATTACGTGGTTAACAGACACAGATGCAATAGAACCTTTGTATCTTAAGTTGTTATGGATCTTAAGCCATACAGGTGTACCGGTTATATATCCAAAGTCAGATGTAACGGCAGGCTTACCACCTACGTTGTAGGTTAGTAGAGTGTTGTTACTTGGTCTTGGGTCTCCATTTAAAACTCGGTATAAGAATTCAATGTCGTATTCTGTACCTCTATTAAGGATTCCTTGAATCTCTTCTTCACGTAACTCTCTAGGGTAGTTCTTTCCATAAGTTCCAGACTTACCCTTTTTTCCAGCAAGCTCGGTCATATCAGGCATGCGGTTTAAGTACAAGGTAAATCCAATAGAGACGTTACCGCCAATATAATTTGCTGGATCCTTGTCAGCAAGCATCCAGTCAATAGATGTGTCCATTGCTGTGCTGTAAGAGATTGTTGTAGGGTTGTAGGCAAATCTAAAGCCCCATGGCTTATCCGCATTACCTGGACCATTCAAAGCTGTAGCTGAGGCTCTGTCTTGAAAAATCATTCCCAATCGTCCAGCATTAGTTACGTCAGCTTTTAAAAGATCAAGCTTGTCGTAGGCAATAATGTAGTCAGAAGAAGCTCTAGGCTTTCCTAGATCCTTTTGAATATTTGATTTAACCTTATTAAAATAACTGACGTCTCTAGTCACATAGTGGTTAGGTGGGTTAGTTCTGGTAGCCTGATCAATATCTATAGGCTTTGAGGATGAAAATGGAGACGGTTCTGTTTCCCCGTTATCTACAGCTTCACCACAGGTGCTGGTCTTAATTGCCAACAAAGCATTGATAGCGTCTTGCTTACTATCTCTTTTATCAGATCCTTTAAAGTCTTGGTTAACGTTATTTGGGTTATCCATGTTTCTGTCAAAACCAATAAACGTATCTGGACCTAAAGCCCCCAAACCTTCAGCTAACTTTTCTGCGGTGTTAGCTCCTGTAAACGTAGACTGTATGCCATCTAAAGACCAACGACGAAGATAGTAATTCACTAAAAGCGGATTAATATCAGAAGCTCGAACTACTGCTACCCACTGGTTAGGAGTACTACATCTATCTAGAGTGATGTAGCTTTTATTCCAAGCAGCTTCAGTTACCTGCTTAGGGATAGACGGATCCATACGAGCACCAGTCCATTTAATTACTGGAATGTTTTCTACAGGCAATACCTCTAGGTCTACTGCTCCTGGGTTTGCATCTGAGTATGCTGTAAGCTTTACGTATATTCTAGGTGTTACGGTTACATTTGCTTTTTTTGCAAGCAAGTTAAAGTAAAAGATTTCTTTAGAATCTTGAGTAGAGTTATCTACATAGTACGGGAATGTAGAAGAGTTATTCTTTTTAAATACTGCTTGGCTTCCAGAGCTAGCTTGAACAATATCGCCAATAGTTACTTGCTCGGCTACTTCAGTTCTCCATGATTGAAGCAACGTAACTACTACTCCATCACCACTGTAAAGAGGGGTTGCCGGATTAGCAACGCTAGGTTCTACAAATACTCCGCCTACCCTCTTTTTCTTCCATACACGTACGGCATATCTAACTTCAAAGTCTTTATAAACAGCCTTAGAGTCTGTATTTATTCTTACATAGTCTTTAGTATTAGATCCCTTTTGAGTCTTAACTTGTTCAAAGGTTTCAATAGTCCAGAAGAACTCCGCCCCGGCGTCCTGGGTACCAGTAATGTTTTTGTAGTTAGTCATTAGTTACCTCCAATACCCTTAACTTTAAGCTCATTGTTTATAGCGCTACGTAGCTCGCTTGCCACACGTTGTACTTCAAAGGTTCCTAGCTTAGCAACAGATACGTGCATATCTACCTTTACATTGATGTTAGAGGTTGAGTGTAGGGACGCACCACCAGCTCTTCCCATACCTTGAGGCATGTTATTGACGGTTTCCATAGCCATGCCTGGATTGTCTCCACCAATACCTGCTGATTTAGCAGCTGTGTTAGCGTCATCTAGGTACTTAGTAAAGGAGCCGTTAGTAAAGGCAGCCCATTGCTTCCACCAAGTTCCCTTATTAGATACTTCAAAAGCCGCTGCAATATTCTTTTTAGCGTTAAATAGCTCTTTGTTATTTGAGATTCCAAATTGCTTGCGACGGTTTCTACCCATATTAGGGGAGGAAGGGTCATTATCCTTCATGTTGATTTGGAAGAGACCGTAAGAAAGATCTCGACCGGTTCCGTTAAAGGCGTTTGCACGACCGCCAGATTCAGCCAGAGCTACAGCAAAAGCTGTCTCAAGACCTTTACCTCTAAACCCAGCTTCGTGAAGCATACGGACAAGGCCTTCTCGGCTTCCCCCAGCCATACCAACGCTGTCTCCGGATACCTTATCCATACGGCTGTTGATATATACGCTTCCGTTACTACCCTTAACTCCACGGCTAATTGCGTCTTGTGGGAACTCACCTCTAAAGGATGCAAAATCAATAGGCGCACCAGACATCAATGAGTTACTTAAAGACTCGCTAAGAGGAATACTGCTAAGCACAGAAGCAGAGGATCCCTTAAAGTTAAGTCCAGCACCCGGGGTTACTCTGGCTTTCTTATTATCTTCACCAATACCGATAAGTCTTCCAGCAGACTTAAACAGATTTGAGACTGTGCTAATTAAACGTCCAAACCATCCACGAGGGTTTTCTCTACCCTGTGCACCAGTACCGCCGTTGTCACGTACTTCAAAGTGAAGGTGTGGTCCAGTAGAGGTTCCTGCTCCAGGAGCACCTCTCTTACCACCAGACTTGGCGATCATTTCTCCGCCGCTTACACGTTGTCCCACCTTAACAAGGATCTTGCTCAAGTGTCCGTAGAGAGTTGATTTCTTTCCGTGCTTAATAATGATGTAGTTTCCGTATTGAGCGTGAACACCTGCGTGTGTAACAATACCGTTTGCAGCTGCAGTAACCTTTGTTCCAACAGCTACACCGTAGTCAATACCCTTGTGGTTGCTAGAGATCTGTGGATTCTTTGAGTTGTCACGTGGACCAAAGTTTGATGTAACCGGTGTACCAGCAGGTACAGGCATCTGAAGAGTCATGCCCTTTGTATCTTGATTTCCACCCGCAAACCCTTGTTGTGGGCTTACAGCGTTAGACATGGTTGAGTTGTCTCCACCCTGTCCACAAGCATGGTTACCAATGTTTCCGTGGCTACAACCGTCTCCACCCTGACCGTAAGGGTTTACAAGGGAACCAACACCTCCAGCTACACCACCAGCAATTGCTCCATAGCCACCACCAGCAATAGCACCCGTTGCAATACCTTGCCCAACGTCAAACATAAAGTTTCCGCCGGTACGTAGCCATGACGGAACGTTCGACTTATTTAAAAATCCTTGTAACTTCTCCATGCCAAAATAGGCACCGGCAGCTAATCCTGCACGACCAAGAAGTTTTCCTGCACCTTTTATTCCGCCACCCTTTAGTCCAGCCTTACTCATCAACCCACCTAAGAACCCTGGGCCTCTTGAAGCACCGCCAGCACCACGGCTCATAAAGCTGTGCATCATCTTAAGTTGGAGCAAGTCCATACCAAGTCCGGCAGCGCCACCACCAATTCCAGCAAGCGTAGCACCAGTATTGCCTGCGCCAGGGAATGTCTGCATAGCCCCGCGTAACCCAGCAAATGCTTGAGTCAATAAGTCTGCTTGTTCTGCAAGAGAACTAAAGCCATTGTTTACTGCAGCTGTAGTATTTAACGCAGTGTTGTAACCACCTACTAATCCCTTTTCAGTTGCTTGAAGCTTACGAGCTTCGCTAGTGTTGTAGTTAAAGTTGGCACGTAGTGGACTCTCTTTACCAACACCTAAAAGATCTAGAGACTTCTGTGCGTTGCCTAAGTCGCCCTTTTTAAGCGGGCTTCCACTTCGAGCTCTAGCGATGATACCCATCTGAATTATGCTCATTAAGTTTTGATCGCCACCAGCAATCGCAGAGATGGTTGCATAACCCTTTGATCCAGGGTTCAATACCATAGCTGCTTGTTCTGGGGTTACCTTACGACCACCGTACAAGAAACGGTAAGTGTCGTTAATAATCTGGTTAGGTGGCTTTAGGTTTCCTTGAGAGTCACGAGCCTGCACACCTATTCGCAAGAAGCGCATGGCGTTTACGCCTGCAAGTCCTGCAGCAACCTGTTCGTTGCTAGAGCCAGTAATCGCACTTAGACCACCAACTTGTGGCATAACGTTTTTAAATGTCTGGCTTGTAGCTGTGTATCCGCCACCGTACATAAGTGACATAGTTGCCATGGTAGGTCCCATAGCACTTGTAGCGCCATTGCCTACAGCTCTGTTAGAACGTAAGATAGCCTGGCGTGAATTTATTCCACTGATGCCAGCTACAGCATCAGCAGCAAGACGTTGGGTGACAGCGGCGCCAGTATTAGGCATCATACCCATACCGATGGCGCCAGCTACCGCCCCACCCATCATTACCTTTTGACCGGTACTAAAGCCTCCGAACTGATCTTTGAATCGAGGCATGTCGCCCATACCGATTTTAGAGTCGCTCTTACCGGTAGCAGCCATCATGTTCTTCATGATCTGCTCGGTTAGGTCAGCGATCTCTTTAAAGATCTTTAAGTCTTTACTTAGGTTGTCCCCAATGATCTTAAAGACTTTTTCGGTATCAGAAGTAGCCCCAGCTAGGATGTTGTCATCCTGTGAGGGGAATAGGCTTTCGTAACCTGCCAACTACTTCACCACCCTTGGTCTATTCATTGCTCTGTCTAACCAGATCATTCTTTCTCGAACACTTAAGCCTTTTAATTCAGTTAAAGACCATCCCGGATAATATTGGGATAACAGATCTATAGTATGAATTAATAACTCATAACTTATTTCATGATTGAAACAAGTCCGCTAAAGTTAGCGGTAGCGGTACCTCCCGACCGCAATTTGGACATGGCTTCTTAATTGAACTAAGTTGTGGTCCAGGGTTGCGTTCTGATATGGCGTTAAGGATTGTTCTGCGATCTTTTACGCTGAGCTTAAGCACAGCATTAGGGTCAAGCACAGCCTGACCATTGATCTCTAGAACACAGCTCTTTAGTACGATGGAGTCCAATTCTGGAGCTGTTTTGTTACCTGAATTAACGAGTTGCTTTTGTGTATTACCTGTAGGTAGGTGAACCTTTACGGATCCCACCTTGCAAGCAACGTCAAAAGCCATAGAGCCCTCAAGCTTCTTCATCTCTACGTCTTTATCTAAGTCAATAACTAAAGTCATTTCGTCTGGGCACTCTTCACAGAATGCGCCTTGGACAGTTACTTCTGGTCCAAAAGTTTGCTTACGAATAGCCAAGAGAAGCAACTCACGGTCTCCGGCTAACAAAGCATCTAGGATTTCTTTGTCTGTTTTCTTATCACCTAGCTTGGTTACGGCTCTTTCTAAGATAAGCATTAAGCCCTTAGATAGATCGTTAACTCTTGCTACAGCTTCTTCGTCAGCTCCATTGAGCTCACGTACTTCCGCTGTTGAGATAAAGTCTCCGAACGGTTCTTGAAAACCGGCCAGTAACTCAACGTGCGGATCAGAAGGAGGCGTAATCGTAGCTTCTGAAAACGCCTCCTTCTGGTCAGCTTGAGCTATTGCTTGCGCCGATAGTTGATTTGCAAGGGCGGGATTATCTACCGCACTTACTGTCGTATTAGTTGTCATTTATATTCCTTATGAGAGTGATAGGTCTGTTGCTGTTGCTGTGTAGTTTGTAGCAAATGAGACATCGAAACCTTCATGTACAAGAGTCATCTCTTCTACCATGAGGGTGTTTCCGCCTGCATCAAGGTTGCTGTATCCAATGTTTGTAATCCAAGCATTATATACCTTGAACTTGATAGAGGCGTGTTGGTCACCTGCGTAACCAACTGTAGCTGTGTCTCCTGCCTTAGCCAAAGCCTTTGGGTTTGGATGGCTGAGTACTGAGATCTCGAGATCGCAGCGGAAGTCTGCTCCCACACCTGTCTGAGCTGTACCTGTAGACATAGCGAAAAGACGCTTCATCCATAGTGAGTGCTCCTTCTGTCCAAGAGAAATACCCTTAGATAGAGTGATTGGTGTGAATGAGCTTTGTCCTGGAAGCTGGTGGAAGTTAGTGTTGTATCCACCTTCACGATAAGCAATTGATTCTGTAGCAACAGTTAAGCCGGATACAGATACAAAGCCCATCTTTCCAAAGTTCTCTCCCCATTTCTTATCATCAGTCTTAGGAAGAAATTCGACTAGGAACTTAAAGTTACGGACTTGATCCGTAGCGATAGTACTTAGTCTATTAGTTACGATTGCATCGTTGGCCATGATTATCTATCTCCTTACGCAGATGCGCTACCGGTTAGTTGGCTGAGCTTGATGACGACGAACTCTGCAGGATACTGCAACGCTACACCGACTTCGAGATTTACTCGGCCGTTTTGGATATCTGAAAATGAGGTAGTTGTCGCGTCAACCTTCACATAGAATGCCTGTGAAGCAGATGTTCCGCGAAGACCACCCTGTTGCCAGAAACTTAGAAGGAAAGAGCCAAGAGCTGTGTTGAGACGCTTCCAGAGACCTGGATCGTTATTCTCAAACAAAGCAAACTGACTGCGGTTTTCTAGTTCTTTCTTGATATAAATCAAAGAACGCTGAATGTTGATGTAGCGCTCATCTGAAGTATTGTGAAGTGTACGACCACCCATAACCACAATGCCTGCACCAGGGATCTGGCGGATAGCGTTGATTGGCTTAGTGCTGTCGTTTAGTGCATCAAGCTCGCTGTTAGTTAGCTGCTTTTCAGTAGCCACAACGTTTGCTAGAGAGTTTGTAAGACCTGCAGGAGTCTTGAATACTCCTCGAGATGCGTCAGTCGCTAGGAATTGACCTACGATTGCCGCACCTGGTGCCTGAAGACGTGTAGCTCCACCTGAAGCACGAAGTGCATCTGGGATAAGAGTCCATGGATAGTAAGCTGCTGCAATACCACCATCAGATTCTTCTGACGCAGTTACTACGTCAGCTACGAAATCTTGAGCTTCAAGTACTGACTGTGAACGTGGTACGTCAACAATTGCAAACGCATCTCCACGATTCTGGCAGTACTTGACTAGATCTCCTTGAATATTTACAGCAAGAGTACGGTCATTTGCAGATCCGCTTGGTGAGTAAATATAAGCTGCTGCTGGGATGTTGAACACTAGTGGGTTTTGAATAGGATCAAAAGAAACTAGGTCATCTGAGTACTGTGTACGTGTTGGCGCTGAACCGTTTACACCACCGCTAAGAGCCTTTAGGCCATCAGCTTCTGGACGATCGTCTGGCGCAACAGATGCTGAGTTTTGATCAGCAACGCGGATGTATGTAGATGAAGCGTTGATAACAGATACGACATAGCGTGGGTCTGTGTTGACCATGCTTAGGTCTGTAAACTGCTCTACAACGTTTCCGCTTACATTAACAAGAAGAGCAAAACGATCTTCTGTTCCTGCAGCACGTACTTCTACAGCAATGTTATTTCCCCATGCTCCAGCATTTTCTGCTTCGACAAGTAGGGTGCTGAGTGCAGCTTGAGAACGGTCGGTAAGAACAACTGCTGCCTTTACCGCTCCGGTTCCAAGAACACGCTTTACGTATAGCTGACGGCCGCCGTTAGCAAAGAAGTTATAGGCAGCCCAGGTTGTTGGGTATGAATCATTCAATCCGCCAAAGGTCTTTGAGAATTCTGACCATGAGCTAAGTAGTGTTGGGTTTGTTGATGGGCCCTTTTCAAGCGCACCTACAAAAGCACCGATTGCACTTCCGTTATCGCCAAGAGCGACTGACTGAGGCAAAGCTACTTCTTGAATGAATACACCAGGTCTACTGTATGTAGTCATATGTATTTCTCCTTGGGTTTAGGTTGTTTTCTAGTGAGTCTGAATTATAGCTGTATGGTAGTGAACGGAGTTGATTGGTATGCGACAGAGATAGTTGGGTCTTGGGTAACAGGGTAAACCTGTACGAATTGATCTCTGAATAGTTCAGAGCTTATTCTTACCGTGTAGACGTTTCTAAACAGGCGTTTGTCCTGTTCAGTAGTATCTCTTTTGGTAAACCCAAGCATATCTAGACGACGGATTGTTCCGTCCTCTGGAATTTCTAGGCCACCAAATCTAAGGGGCAGACGTGTTGGTTTTGATAGCTCGAACATGATCTGCCTATCATGTCTTGGTTGACGAGCATATGTAGTAATTTGATAATCGAGGTTTACAGGAATAGGTGCATCTGTCATGTAGTTCTCGTCGGCGTCAATTCCTTCAGGGTTATATGCCAAAGGAATGTATCCACGAAACTCTCGTTCCTGTGCCACGTTCATATTAATTAAGTCGATAGTTATGTATGGGTACGCCTGATGACGGATCTCAACATCTGGTTGCCCAAACCATACGCCAACAGGACGAGCAGGGTTGCCCGCATCTGACACGGTAATACCGGTAAGCGCTTCTTTGAGAGCTTTATCTTCATTGAGAATAAATGGCATTAGATTATCCGAGCCTTTCTCAAAACCTTGTCAAAGTGTGCTACAGCTTCGGTATCTTTAATTCCAGCAATGAACTGACGAACTACAGGATTAGGAGGGGTAGATTGAGTACCGTACTCAGCATCTTCAATTGCTGTTGCATGCTTCTTTGGGTACGAAACGCGATACTTGTTGTCTGTAGATACAACACGTAAGTGCCTAGATGCGTCAGTAGGCCACCCTGACTCATACGCTTTTCTGCGGAGTTGGGCGGTAAGCTTCTTTGATGAGTGCTGCTGTCCCTGTGCTAATGACTTTACGATGAAGTTATATATCTTCACTTTTTCCTGATTTTCGAGGAGAGTAGGTATCCGGCTACGAATCCCACAGCTGTGGCTTTGCGACCCTTTTCAGGAGTAGCGCCAATCAGTCCTCGGACAAACTCTTCTTTATCGACGTCTGTCTCAGCTTGCAATAATTTTCTAGCAAGGTTAATCATCGTAAATCCTCCGTATGAAGGTGCAGGGTAAAGCAGCAGGGTTCCGGATTTCTCCGGCGTCAAGATAAGGATAAATGAAAAAGCCCCCATTTAGGGGGCTAAGTCACTACTTCTTTTTGGACTTCTTCTCTCGCTTGTCCTCGGCTTTTTCGCCCTTCTTGCCTTCCTTGGCTTCGTGGCGCTTCTCCATAGCCTTAATCTTCTTTACGTTGGCAACGTCCATCTTACGGTCGTCTTCCTGGGACTTAGGCTTACGGTGCTTCTTGTCCATCTTTTCAAACTTCTCTTTTTGTTCCTTATCAAGACCCTTAGTTGTCTTAGCGTCCTGCTTCTTATCTGAAGCCTTTGTGTACTTAGACATTACATGCCCTTCTTTCGAACCATATTGGACTTCTTGGCCTTGCTTTTAGAGTCCTTCTTTTTAGCATACTTCTTATTGGCAGCGGCTAGAGTCTTTTCGCCGTGCTTATCTTTTGGCTTCATGCAGCCACAGGTAGCGCACATTACTT